>Ga0326728_10004076_pt1 | contig 43952 bp, 38 predicted proteins | sample MB3enrmetagenome_FD_207602 | JGI IMG/M metagenome (GOLD analysis project Ga0326728, IMG submission 207602) | Lab enriched peat soil microbial communities from McLean, Ithaca, NY, United States - MB31MN | ecosystem: Environmental > Terrestrial > Soil > Wetlands > Peat | place: USA: New York...
CCTTTGTCGGGTGGTGGGGCGCGCACTCCGTGCGCGCCGCGGCGGGCGGAGGACTGCCCGCCCTGCCTTTCCCCGTCACGGCTGACTCACTGCCTTTTTTTGCCTTTATTCGCTGGCGTCTGGACGGAAGTGCTGGCAGATTGACCGGGTTGCGGGCAGTCGCAATCATTGATCCAGATATAATTATGCAAACAAATGTCCAGACCGAAGACGCCATTGTGCAAAAGACCCGCGAGCTGTGCGAAACCATCGTGCAGCAGCCCCAATTTCAGAGCATCCGCCAGCGGGTGGAAACCTTCCTAGCCGACCCCGAAGCCCAGTCGCAATATGAGTGCCTGAGCGACCTGGGCCAGCAGTTGCAGGAGAAACAGCACCAGGGCCTCACCCTGACCAGCGCCGAAATCGCCGCCTTCGACCGGCAGCGCGACATCTTTGCCCGCAACGCGGTGGCCAGGGCCTTTGTCGAGGCGCAGGAGGAAATGCGCCAGCTCCAGCAGCGCATCACCAAATACGTCAGCAAAACCCTCGAGCTGGGCGCGGTGCCCTCGGAAGACGACCTGGCCGGCGGCTCCTGCGGCAGCGGTTGCGGCTGTCACCACTAATTTTGAGCGAACCCACGATCGCCGATAAGTTTTTGCGCTCCGCCGCGCGCCGCGGCTACGCCACCGCGCCCGTCAAAACCGCGCGCCTGCCGCCCGGCATCCCCTACATCGTGGGCAACGAGGCGGCGGAACGGTTCAGCTTTTACGGCATGAACGCCATTCTGACGGCGTTCATGGCCCATAATTTGTTGGACGCAAAAGGGAAGGCCGCACCCATGAGCGGTTCGGACGCGGTGGCCTACTCGAGCCTGTTTGTGTCCGCCGTTTATTTCACCCCGTTTCTGGGCGCGGTTGTTTCCGATGCCTTTCTGGGAAAATTCCGGACTGTCGTCATCCTGTCCATTGTCTATTGTTTTGGTCATTTGGCGCTGGCGCTTAACGCCACGCGGGTCGGATTATTCGTGGGGCTGTCGCTCATTGCTCTCGGGGCCGGGGGCATCAAGCCCTGCGTGTCGTCCAATGTTGGGGACCAATTTGGCGAAAGCAACCAGCATTTGATGGCGCGGGTTTTCGGCTGGTTCTATTTCGCCATCAATTTCGGCGCGTTCCTTTCCCAGCTATGGATTCCCGTCCTCCTGCGGGACTACGGGCCGCACCTTGCCTTCGGTGTGCCCGGAATTCTGATGCTGGCCGCCACGATTATATTCTGGCTTGGCCGCCGGAAATTTGTCCATGTTCCGCCCAGCGGGAACACCATCCTCAACGATGCCTTGAGCCGGGAAGGCCGGGGCATTATCGGGCGGCTGGCTGTCCTCTACATTTTCTGCGCCGTTTTTTGGTCGCTCTATTATCAAACCACATCGGCCTGGGTGTTGCAGGCCGACAATATGGACCGCCATTGGCTGGGCCACAATTGGATTTCCTCTCAATTGCAGGCCATCAATTCCATCCTGATTCTGGTTTTCATCCCGCTCTTTTCCTACGTGATTTATCCCGCCGCCGGCCGCCTCTTCGATCTCACCCCTTTGCGCAAAATCTCCATCGGCTTTTTTCTGACCGTGCCGTCCTTTTGGATCACCGCCTGGGTTGAGAAGCAAATCAGCCTCGGAATTCATCCCAACATATTCTGGCAATTCATGGCCTACGTTTTCATCACGGCCGCGGAAATCCTGGTTTCCATCACCGGCCTGGAATTTTCCTACACCCAGGCCCCGAGGAAGATGAAGTCGTTCATCATGGCACTCTATTTCGGTTCCATCACGCTAGGCACCTTCTTCACCTACCTTGTCAACAAATTCAATGCCCACGATGGAAGACACTACCTGGAGGGCGCCGACTACTACCTGTTCTTCACCTGGCTGATGCTGGCCGCGTCCGTGCTCTTCATTTTCGTGGCCCTCAAATTCAAGACCCAAACCATCATCCAGGAAGAGTCCCCTGCCCCGCCCGCCTGAGCCGCCGCCCCTGCCCGTAGCGGCTTTCGGAAGAAAGCCGCCAATCGCCGATTTTATCATGTCCGTGGAGCGCGCGCGCCCCCGCGCGCCGCGGCCCGCGCCTCGCCTTCCACAACAATCCGCCATGTAGCGGCGCTCTATGAGCGCCGCATTCTTTTTCCTCCGCCTCCCCCGGCAGGCCGAGCCTCCCGGCGAGCCATCTCCACCAAGCACCTCACACCCACAAAAGGCATCCAGGAAACTAAAATGCTAATTTTCCCAAAAAAAGAGCTTGACAAAAATTAGAACCTATGGTCTCATTGCCAGCGTGAGACACAAAGGCACAGTTGGGGTTCGCATTCGGAAGGCTGCCGCCAGCGCAGGCGCGCCGGCCGCGGACCATTCCCTGCGCGGCAGGTTGGAAGTTTATGATCTGGCAACACATCTCGGATGGGCGGATAAAGAGGTTAAAACTTTGAGTTATTTTGAGTTATTTTGAGTTATTTTGAGTTATTTTGACTTCCCGGCCCACAGGGGAATCCCATGCGCCAGCAACATTTCCCGTCACAATGCTCAATTTCCTGCCAATTCTCCGTTCCGTCCGCAATCCGCAATCCGCAATCCGCAATCCGCAATTACCAGCCCCGCCTCAACCACCCCCATCAACTTGCCGTCTGCCCCGCGAGGCGAGCGGCTCCCTTTGACTTTCCCGCCCCGTTCCTCTAATTTGGCCGCCTCATGAATGTCCTGCTTCTCAAGGCCCCGGATTTCAGCGATCAATGCCGCCGCCTGATCGCCTCCTCCAGTTTGTTCGATCCGGTCATCGAACAGCGCGCCCGCGAAATCATTCAGGCGGTGCGCGAGCGCGGCGACGCCGCCATCTCCGAATTGACCGAGCGCTTCGACGGCGCGAAGCTCGAGCCGGACCAATTCGCCGTCTCGCACTCCGAATTGATGGCCGCTTCGTTGCGCGCCGATGAAACGCTGCGCGCGGCGGTGGCGGAAGCGTCCGCCAACATCGAAGCCTTCGCCAGGCGGTCCCTGCGCCGGGGCTGGAGGATGCGCAACTCGCACGGCGCAACGGTGGGCGAGAAATTCGATCCGTTCTTTCGCGTCGGCATCTACATCCCGGGCGGCATGGCCCCGCTGGTCTCGACCGCCCTCATGACCATTCCGCTGGCCCGCGTGGCCGGTTGCCGCGAAATCGCCGTCTGCACGCCCTGTGATCGCAACGGCCAGATCAACCCCGCCCTGCTCTACGCCGCGCGCCGCGCCGGGGCCACGGAGATTTATCGCATCGGCGGAGTGCAGGCCATCGCCGCCCTGGCTGTGGGCACGAAAACCATTCGTCCCGTCCAGAAGATTTTCGGGCCGGGCAACGCCTACGTCGTCGCGGCCAAGCGCCTGCTTTACGGTCGCGCGGCCATGGATTTGCTGCCGGGGCCGAGCGAATTGCTCGTCCTGGCCGACGACACCGCCCGCCCGGACTTTATCGCCGCCGATTTGCTGGCCCAGGCCGAACACGGCTCCGGCCATGAGCGCGTCTGGCTGGCGACCCCTTCGCTCAAGCTCTTGCGCGCCGTCCAAAAGGAAATCGCGCGGCAATTGCCCGGGCTGGCGCGGCGCGATCTGATCGAACGCGCGCTGCGCGACAACGGCTGGCTGATTCAAGTCGCCGGCCTGGAGCAGGCAGTGGAACTGGCCAATCGCCTCGCGCCGGAGCATCTGGAAATCATCTGCCGCCGCGGGGCGGTTTTGGCGGAGAAAATCACGACGGCGGGGGCGATTTTTCTGGGCGGCGACTCGCCCACCGTGCTGGGCGATTATGTGGCCGGCCCCAGCCACACCCTGCCGGCGGGCGGGACGGGCGCTTCCTTCGCCGGGCTGACCGCGGACCAATTTCAGCGGCGCACCAGCCTGGTCGAATACAAAAAGCCCGCCCTGAAAAAGGCGCTGAAAACCGTCCGAAAATTCGCCGCATTGGAAGGTCTGGAGGCGCACGGCCGCTCCGCCGAAATTCGTTTACAGAAGCGATGACACAGAACACAGCAATCAAGCGTTTTGCCACAGACGGCGCGGGTAATTTTAACGCAAAGGCCCAGCGCGGTCAGCCGCAACCGGAGAATTTGAACAGGAGCAAACAGAGAAAACAGAGGCGGAAGAATCTTTCCAAAAATGCGCAACTTTCCGATATGGCACTGCAAAGGCACAAAGACGCAAAGAGTTTTTTCCCTCTTGGCGACTTGGCGTCTTCGCGACTCTTGCCCCGAAAGCTTTCGGGGTTGACAGTTGAAAGGTCTTTTTTATCCGTGAAATCCGTGAAATCCGCGGTTCAATTCCTTTGGTTGCGGCTTGCCGCGCTGTGTCCTTCGCGGTTGATGGCAACTCCAATATATAGTATTGACCGATGAGCGCTGGTTCCCGCAAACCACCATCTTACATCCGGCCCATCGTGCGCCGTCTCCACGCCTACACTCCCGGCGAGCAGCCGCAGGTCCGGGGCCTGGTCAAACTCAACACCAACGAAAACCCCTACCCGCCTTCGCCAAAAGTCCTCCGCGCCGTCCAGTCCGCCGTGGACGCCCGCCTGCGCCTCTATCCCAATCCGACGGCGGAGCCATTGCGTGAGAAACTGGCGGCGCTGCACCATTGCCGGCCCGCCAACATCATCGTGGGCAACGGCTCCGATGAATTGCTCGCCCTGGCCACCCGCGCCTTTGTCGAGCCGGAAAGCGCCTGCCCGCCCAACAATGATTGTAGCGTCGGCGCTGCGCGCCGATCCACCGCGAAGCTGCAAAGGCCCTGCCCGCTCTTCCCGTCGTCGCGAGCAGTTGTTCAATTCTTCACGCCCAGCTACTCGCTCTATCCGGTGCTGGCCGACATCGCCGGCGCGCGTCGCAATCCAGTGCCGCTCGCGGCGGATTTCGCGCTTCCGGCCATCGCCGACCTCAAGGCGGGCCGGTGGGATTTCCAGGCTGCGCTCACCTTCATCACCACGCCCAACGCGCCCAGCGGGCGCGGCTACGCCACGGAGGAACTGGAAAAATTGTGCCGCGCGCAACGCGGCGTGGTGGTTCTGGACGAAGCCTATGTGGATTTTGCCCGAGAAAATGCGATGGCTTTGGCCTTGCGCCATCCGCACGTCCTCGTGGCCCGGACTTTTTCCAAGGCCTATTCCCTTTGCTTCCAGCGCATCGGTTATTTCGTGGGCCACGCCGGTTTGATCGCCGCGCTCCAGAAAATCCGCGACAGCTACAACGTCAACGGCCTGGGCCAGATCGCCGCCCTGGCCACCCTGGCCGATCTTCCTTATTACCGGCGCGGATTCCAGCGCATCATCGCCACCCGCGAACGTCTGTCAAGTGAATTGTCAAAACTGGGCTTCGCCCTCCTGCCCAGCCAAACCAATTTCATTTTCGCGCGCCCGCCCAAATTCCCCGCCGAAGCCTGGCTGCAAAAACTGCGCGCGCGCAAAGTCCTGGTCCGCTGGTTCCCCTCTCCCGAAACCAAAGATTACCTCCGCATCACCATCGGAACCGACGCCGACGCCGCCGCCCTCCTGCGCGCCTCCCGGTTGGTCCTTCTCGGCCGTGCATTCCCGACGCGGTAATTATGTCCTCAAGCCACACTATTACATTTTAGTGAAGAGATGCCTTCCGTTTGTAGCGTTGGTGGTGCTTTTGCTCTCCGCTTGCGAGACACAGAGGGAAAGGGTCGAAAGGACAAAGTACGTCATTCAAGGGGTTGATTGGGTCGCGATAGCGGGGATTGGTGGTTCTCCCGAAATGAAGCAAATTGTGACCAAGAGTCTCGCTGAAATCGGCATACCTTGCAGGTGTTGGGGGTCAGTAGTTTATACTGTTGATGTTCCAGAGGCTGACTACGTTCGCGCAATTAAGCAGCTCAAACACGAACCCGAGCTCAAAGGGAAGTGGATTCGATTTATTTAATCGGAGTAGCCGAAGGCGCGGCAGTACGGGGCGAGCGCAGGTTGAAGCGGCGCCAGCGCCCCGGCGTAATGTTCCCAGCGGCGCACGGCGCGATGATAGACCGGCTTGGTCACGTCGTGGTAAGTCGGCGCAAAGACGAATTTTTGCCGCGCCGTCTCGTAATACTTCGCCTGCGCCTCATGCCATGGCCTGCCCAGGAACGCCGTCACCCGCCGCCCTTCCGCCTCCAGATTATTGACAATATCCTCGTAGCGCGTTTCCATCCAATCGAAACCGCCCAACTCGCGCAGGCGCAGCCAGACATCCATGCTGTCGGCATAATACTTGGCGGTGCGGCTGAGGCTGAGAAAATTGGCGTTCACCGCCGTCAAGGCGAGGTTCTGGAAAAAGCAACTGATGACGATGTCCCGCGGATCGCGCAAGGTGATGAGGATTTTGGAAGCGGGAAACAGCCGCAGCCAGACATGGAGCGACGCCGTCAGGGAGGGATTCTTGTCCAGCAACAACTTGCCGCCCGGCTCGTCCTCCCGCTCGCGCAGAAGGCTTTTGCGGTAGCGCCGGATCAAGGCGTCCCGCGCGGAAGAACCCAGCGCGTTGAGCGATTGCAGGGTCAGCCCCCGGGCCGGCGGCATGGGCGAGAGCTTGTTCAGCGCCTCCAGCGCGAAGGCTTCCGGTTCGTCAAATACAAGAATCTCCGGGTGCGCGCCCAGCACTTGTTCAATCAAGGTCGTGCCGCTGCGCGGCGGGCCGCCCAAAAACGCCGGGGGAGGCGGCCCGGCCGCGGCGTCCGCTTCCTCGCGCCAGCGCCGGATACTCTGCGGCGTCAGCGCCGCCAGCAACGCGCGCCGCGCGCCGTCCATCTTTTCATAAACCTGTTCCAGCGCGGCGGTGTCCGCGGTATGCCGCACCAGCGCCTTGGCCTCGGAGAGAAAACGCATCGCTTCCGCATATTGCCCGGCGGCGTCCAGCACGACGCCCAGCAGATGGCCGGCCGAAATTTTCACATTCGGGTCCGGCGGATTGCTTTTCAACAAATCGCGCAAGGCTGTCTCCGCTTCCGTGGGGCGTCCCTGGCGATGCCAGAGAAAGGCGCGGAAATAGAGGGCCCGGGCGTCGGTTGGATGCCGCGCCAGGCAGCCTTCGACACACTCCAGCGCCGCGTCCAACTGCCGGTCCCTTTCCAGCCAGGCCGCCAGACTCAGGCAGGCATGCACCGACGAAGGCTCCGCCGCGACCGCCTGGCGGAAGCAACCGGCGGCCTCGTCCAGGCGGCGCAGCCGATGATATTGTTGACCGATGGTGACGAGGAGGGTTGGATCGGCCGCCGCCAATTCCGCCGCGCGCCCGAAGGCTTGCCGGGCCGGCGCGAAATCCAGTTCGCCCGCCGCCGCCATGCCCAACTCCGTCCACAAAGCCGCCACGCCCGGAAATTGGCTGACCAGGCGGCGGTAACTGCCCAAAGCGGCGGCGTGGCGGCCCTGGATGAGATTTTGTTGCGCCGCGTGCCAGGAAGCCGCGACATGCGGCTGGCGCTGCAATTTTGCCAGATCATCCAGCGGGCCGCCTTGGTTGCTTTCTGTCATGAAAACCAGTTGTTCTGGAGACATTTAAGGTTTTCCCCTATGGCAGTCAAGAAAGAGCCTCACGGGGAACAAACGTAGCGCGCCAACGACTACGGGGAAGAGGCTTGCGGGCAGTCCCCTGCCCGCCGCGGCGCGCACGGAGTGCGCGCCCTACCACCCGCGACCAACATGTGACCGGCGCAGGACAAAAATCTACACGTCGGCGGTAGGGCGGCGCTGCTGCGCCGCCCAAGAATTCAGGGCAGAGCGGCAGCTCTGCCCTACCACGAAGGTGAAGATTTTTGTCCTGCACCCACGCACGACACGACCCTTTCTATTTCCCTTGAGTTGGCGGGCCAAGGGGTTCAGGATGGCGGCGGTGGGGATGAGGTTGGTCTGCCCGTCACCCGATGAACTTATGCCAAAGATGAAAAAGATTTGTCTCCTGCTCTTGTTGCCGCTGGCCCTGGCCGGTTGCAGTTCTACCATCATCAATTTGACTCCCAGCCGCCTGGCCCGCAGCAGCGACGGCACTTACCGGGTGGAAGCCGCCTGGCGGACCACCGAACAAGCCATCCGCCCGGAGACGATCAAGCCTTCGGTCATCGTGGGATTCGAGAGCTACGAGATGCGCCCGGAGTTGGTGGTGAGCGATCGCTGGGAGGCGTTTGTGCCGGTGCCGGCCGACCAGAACCTGCTGCATTACCGGTTCAAATTCGATTTCTCCCGCAACACGATTCCCGCGCCGGTGGAAGACAGCAAGCTGTCGCCGGGATTCACTCTCGAAATTGTGGACAAGCCGGCGGAGGGCAAATAGGGAATGGCCTTACCACGCGGCCTCGTATAAACCGGCAAAATCGGCGGCGGCGATGGAGCGCGGATTAAAGGCGGCGGTCCACTGTCGGGCGGCTTCACTCGCCAGCACGGGAAGGCTGGAATGTTTGACGCCGCATTGGGAGAGTGAGCTTGGCAGGCCGGCCAAGTCGAGCAAGGATTCCAGTTTGTCCGCCAATTCATCCGCGCTGGAGGAATCCAGGCTGGCATAGAGACGGGACGCCGCAGGGTCGCGCCCGTTGAAGCGCAAGACATGCGGCAGCATCAGGCCGATGGCCTGGCCATGCATGATGTTGAAATGGGCGGACAATGGGTTGGCCGCCGCATGGGCCGCGCCCAACATGCTGTTCTCAATGGCCAGTCCGGCCAGGGCCGCGCCGAGCAACATGCCGGCGCGCGCGTCCACATCATCCGGCCGCCTGAGCACGCGCGGCAAATTGGCCCAGCAGAGGCGGAAGGCCTCCCGCGAATAGGCCAGGGAAATGGCATTGCGCGATTTGGTCACGGCGGTTTCCAAGGCGTGGCTGAGGGCGTCAATGCCGGTGCAGGCCGCCACGCGCGGCGGCTGGGAGAGGGTGAGGAGCGGATCGAGAATCGCGACCCGGGCGGCGGCTTTGGCATCGCCGCACGCCATTTTTTGATGGGTGGTTTCATCGGCGATCAAGGCGAAGGACTGGCACTCGCTGCCCGTGCCGGCGGTGGTGGGAATGGCGATCAAGGGAAGCATCGGCCGGGCGGCTTTGCCCACGCCCCAATAGTCCTGCATCCGGCCGCCGTTAGTGAGAAGGAAATTGCAGCCTTTGGCCGTGTCGAGGCTGCTCCCGCCGCCCAGGCCGGCAAAGCCGTCAATGCCGGCGGCGCGGGCGGCCTCCAGACAATCGGCCACGTCGCGGGTCGTGGGGTTCTCGCGCACTTTGTCATACACAATTATTTTCACGCGCGCCGCGGCCAGGGAACGGCGGACCCGCTCCAGGTGCCCGGCGGCCACCACGCCGGCGTCGGTCACGAGAAGGACTTTCCTGACGCTGATTTGCCGGGCCAGTTCGCCGGCGCGGTCCGCTGCATTCGGCCCGAAGACCAGGCGGGTGCGGGGTTGGTGGTCGAACGGGGCAAAGACCGGGCTGTCCTGGCGCGCGTCCCTCAATTGGGCTGGCCGGGGTTTCATGCGGCGATGTCGAGGGAGCGCCGTTTGTAGAGGAACTCAAACAGGTTGCCTTCGTGGGGCTGGTCCCAGGAAATGTTGAGGGTGGAGATCGGGCCGAGGTTGAGCCGTTCGATGAGGGGCGACTCCAAAAGTTCCTCGATGAACGCCCGGTCCCGGGTGATGGCCGTGACCGCGAGGGACGGCCCGATTTGCCGGAGCATTTCCGCCTGCGGAACCGCCACCACGCTGGCGTAGGGGAAAAGGAATTCGCGGTTGGCCAGGGGATGGGCCAGGGAATCGCAGAGCACGACGGTGGGCCGCAAATACGTTCCGCCTTCGAACTGGACTTGGCGCGGGCCGGCGCGAAAGGCGGCGGTGACGTCGCTGGCCCCGGGCGTTTTCAAACCTTCTTCAATGCTGGCGTCAATCATCCCGGCCATTTTCGGATTGGCAAAGGCGGCCAGCCGGGCCTGGTCGTCGCTGGCGGAGCGGGGCGCCATGGGACCGAGTTTTTCGGCCAGCGCGCGGGCGATTTCGGCGGCATGGCGCGGGACCACCACCGCCGACACGTTGATGCAACTGCGTCCGCCGTTGTCGCATATCGTGGAGACAATCAGATCAACGAAATCGGGCCAGCGCTCGATTTCGTCCTCGCCAATGACAATTTTGCTGTTGCCCGGCCCATGAATTTGAATGGCGGGATTGCCGGCGTAGGCGGTCGTAATGGTTGCGCCGCCGAAAACAGCGGCGCGTCCGCAGCCGCGCAAAATCTCGGCGGCGCCCTCATGATCGGTGGGATAGAAGCCAAACGCTTCCGCCGGACAACCGGCCGCGACCAAGGCCTGGATGAGGCGGTAGGGCGTCCACGGTTCCTCGCGGCCCGGTTTGATGACCACCGGGATTTTCAGCGGGATGGCCGGCAGCCAGAGGGAATTGACGGCCGGGGAATTGCTGGGCATGACCAGGCCCAGGCACTGCGTGGCCGGGTAAAAACTGAGACGCGTGCCGAATTGCCGGCTGACGGCGCCATCGAGAACGCCCGGATCCAGGCCGCGAGTCAAACCGTTGAGAATGGTTTTCATGTTGACAAGAGCGCCGTGAATTTTCGCCATGTTGCGGCGCGCCAGCACCTGGGGCAAACCGCTCGTGGCGGACAGGGTTTCAATGTATTGCCGCGGCGACTGGGTTTCGCCCCGGGCCTCGAGCGGAAGCGTGCCGTTGAGAAACTCCTCCCCCGCTTTGGCGCAAATCTCGATCAGTTGCGCCACGGTAAATTTTTTCAGCGCGGCGCGGGATTCGGAAAATTTCGCCAAGTCCTTGCGGATGATGCCGGCGTTAATTTGGCTGACGGTGGCCAGGGTGGCGCCGCTGCGGCAATCGGTTACATTCGCCACGTCGAGACTTTCGTACGGACGGCCGCGGCGAAGAGCTGGAATGTGGGAGGGCATGGCGGCCTTTCTAATAGACGCCTTCGACAATGTTCTTCTCCATCGCGCCGAAAGGGCGCACTTCGCCCACGCCGTCCCAGTCATAAGGCGGGCGCGGTTCCCGGCGCAGGGCCTCGTCGCGCTCCAGAAATCGCGGCATGAAAAATTCCCGGGTCAAGGTGGTCAGTTCCACCCGGCCCCATTGCCCGTAGGGGACGGCCTGGCTGGTGTCCTGGGGATTGACCACGCGCAGGACGGCGCGCGGCTGCGGAGCATAATAGGTGACGGAAAAATGGTCTTCCGGGCGCAACGGAACACTGGCGGCCAGGCCCATCAGGGTGTTGCCATAAGTCGGGTAAAACCCGATGCGGTTTTCCAAGACTTCCTCCACGATGTAGCGGACGTATTGCGGGGCCATGGTCGTGCCGCCGCAAAACACGCCGCGGATGCCGGCTTCCCACAAATTGATTTTTTCGCCGATGGCCTCGAGCAATTTGGGCGTGGTGAAAAGCCCGGTGACTTTGCGGTGTTTCAAAATCATCACCGCCTGGTCCACGACATGATCCAGGTAGGCGCGGGCCTCGCCGAATTTTTTTTCGCCGAGCACTTTCTTGACCCAGCGGGGATCAAGGTCAATAAAATAGCACGAACTGCCGCGGTAATTGGCCAGGTGCTCGATGGCCAGGCGCAGGCGCCGCGGGCCGGTCGGGCCGGCCATCAGCCAGGCGCCGCCCCGGGGGAAATGGGCGTCGGAAATCTTGCCGGAGAATTCCTCGTAATCCACCTTGTAATCGTCCCAGCCGACGCGTTGTTTGGGCATGCCGGTGGTGCCGCCGGTTTCAAAAATGTTGAAGGGGCGGCCCTGGAATTTTTTTGGCACCCAGACTTCGGGCTGCAAATCGCGCAGCCATTCGTCCTGGAAATGGGGAAAGCGCTGAAGATCGGCGAAGCCGCGGATGGCGGTGGCGGGATTCCAGCCGGCCTTTTTTGCCCAATCGAGCCAAAAGGGGCAGCCGGTGTCGGGCGAAAAGTGCCACTGGATGATGTCGCGGACGTGGGCGTCGAGGGTTTCTCGGGCCGGGGTCACGGCGGGATTTGAGTCGGCAGTCGTCATAATCGAAATCAAGCGGCGGGCCGGGAGGAGGCGGTGTCAAAATACTTGTCAATGGCGGCTTGGGAGGGCGGGCGCGTGGCCAGGGAAACCAGGAGCACGCAGAGGATGGAACCGAGGACCATGGGCACGACGGTCATGTAGCCATTGCAAAAAGCAACGTCGCCGGTTGGGTTGAGGAAAAAGACCTTGAGAGCGTCCGCGCCCGCCCCGATCTGCCAGAGAACGTCGCCGGCTTTATGCGTGGATTGCATGAAGGCGGTCCAAACCAGGAAGGCGGCGACAAACAAAGTGGCGGCCAGGGCGCCCCACTTGGTGCTCCGTTTCCAGAACAGCGCGGCCACCATTACGGGGGACATGGCCGCGAAACCGGAAAAGGCATACCGGACCGCGATTTCAAAAATCCCATGTTTCTCCTTGAGTTTTAGCGCCACCAAATAGGCGATCAGCGTGACCACCACGATAAAACCGCGCGCGAAATGAACGGCGCGGTGCTCGCCAAATTTTTCCCGGCCGCCGTAGTGGGCGAACACGTCCTTGGTGAACATGGTGCTCATGGCCAGAACCTGGTGGGCGTCGGAACCCATCACCGCCGAAATGATGCCCGCGCCCAAAATCCCCGCCAGCCAGGCCGGGGAGTAATCGTGCAGCAATCGCAGCAGCACGGCGTCGGGATCTTGAATCTTGCCCAGGGCGGCGAATCCCAGGACGCCGAGAAAAACGCAGGGAAGCCAGATGACCATGATGGCGATGGGGTAGGCGATGACGGTGCGCTTGAACGCCGTGACGCGGCGCGCGGAAAAACACATCATGGCCATGTGCGGAAACATGATGGAAGAAAGCGGAATCAGCGTGTAGCTCCAAAAGGCCTGGGGAGGCATTTTCTCGCGGGTGACGAGGAACCGGCTCTTTTCATCGCCCGCCAGCCGGCTGATGTAATCGCTGAAACCCAGCGGCAGGGCATGGCTGATCACGGCCACCGCGACCAATCCAAAGCAGAGAAAAAGGATGGTTTGAAAAATGTTGGCCCAGACCGCGCCGCGCATCCCGCCGAAAAACACATTGGCGGTCACCACCACCGCCACGGTGGCGCAGCCCAGGGCGTAGGGAATGAGCGGTTGGTGGGTTGCCGGATTGACCGAGATGCCGGCCAAAACGGTCCCGCCGCCCATGATGCTGATGATCATGTAGGGGACCAGCATGGCGGCGCTCAGGCCAAAAATGGCGGTGCCAATGTGGTTGCATTCCCAGCGGTCGCGGAAAAAGGAAACCTGGGTTTGGTGGCCGAATTTCTTCCCCACCGCCCACAAACGCGTGCCAATAAAAAAAATGGTCAGCGGAATAACAAAGCACGATGACGACGCCATCATCCCGTAAATCCCGATGCCCCGCCGGTAGGCCTGCCCGGAGCTGCCCAGAATGGCGAAGGCGGTCATATTGGTGGCGAACAGGGAGAGAAAAAACACCAGCGAGCCGATGGAGCGGCTGGCCAGGAAAAAATCCTCCGTGTTGTCCTGGCCCCGTTTGTAGGCGATGCTGCCAATCAAGGCGATGACGGCCAGATAAACGAAAATGACAATGACCGGAATCATGAACAGGCAGGGCGGCGCTGCTGCGCCGCCACTGGGTAAACGAGGATGACAATGACGGGAATCATGAACGGGCGGCAGAGTCTTTGTCCCCGTCCCCGCCCGCGTTTTCTTCCGTCTCCAGGCGTTTTGGCCAGGCGGCCTTGACCAGAACGGCCATCATGACGGCGCAGAGCACCGAGTAGCCGGCGTGGTAGGCCAGGCCGGCCGGGAGAAAGCCGAAGACCAGCGGGGCGGATTTCCCCCAATTCCAGAGGTCCTGATGCGCCAGATAGACCAGCGCGATGAGAAGGAACAGGAGGAATTCCTTCATTTGGCGGAGGTGTTCAAATCGAGGTTCATGACCGGTTTCTGATCGCCGACGAACGGCCTCTGGTCGTGGTTGTAGAAGGCAAAGAGGTGGGTGTTGGAATGGACGTAGAGCACGCCGTTGGCCACAATCGGCGTGGAATAGACGGGAGCGCCGAGGTTGACCTTGCTCAGGATTTTCTTTTCCTTGCTGGCGGCGAACACGACAAAGTCGCCATCTTCATCCCCGCAATAGACCTTCCCGTCGGCCACCAAAGTGGACCCCCAGATATGCGAGGCCATGTCATGTTCCCAATACAGCTTGCCCGTCTCCGCGTCGAAGCAGTGGACGAAGCCCGAAAAATCGCCCACGAACAGCAGTCCGTCGGGGGTGATGGCGACGGTGGAAAGACTGCGGTGCATCTTGTCGTAGTTCCAAATCTTGCCGGTCTTGGTGACATCGCCGGTCTGGGTGGCGTCAATACAAGAGAGGTTGCCAATGCCTTCGCCGTGTTCCGGGTCCTGGCCGACGGAAACATAGATGCGGTTGTGCCAGAAGACCGGGGTGGCGTTGATTTCGCTGGGGCCATCCGGGGCCGGGTATTTATGGGCGGGATTGCTGGCGCGGCGTTCGGGGGGATTGCAGTCGAACCACCAGACTTTCTTCAGGTAGTCGGTGTCCTTGTCCTCGAAACGATTGACGGCAGGGCCGGCGACAACGGGCACGATGGGCGCGCCCGTTCCCCTTTCGGGGGTGGCGTTGAAGGCGTAGCAAATGCCGTCGCCGCCGCCGAAGAAAATCAATTGGTTGCCGTTGACCACGCCGGTGGAGGGAGAACTCCATTGGCCATGAAAAATGCGCGGGCCGATGCCGGCGTTGTCCTCCGCGACCAGTTTGCCGGTTTTCTTGTTGAGCACGATATAACTGGGAGCGAAGGGCGAGGGGATGTTGACATGGGTCCAATCCTGGCCGTTGGAGGTGCAGGCATAGATGTTGTCCCCGACGATGAGCAACGAACAATTCGAGGCGTTGTGGGGAAAGACGCCCAGCTCATCCATCATGTCGTAGCGCCAGATAATGTCGGCGTCGCGCGGGCCGATTTTGGCCGGCGGATTGCCCGGCCCGGCCACGTATTGCGCCTCGTCCAGGAAAGGGCCTTCATTCTTGCCCGAAGCCATGCCCTCGGTGCTGAGGCAGACGACTTCACAGCGGCTGGTCACCAGATAAACCCGGTTCCCCTCCACGCAGGGCGAAGAGAGCAGGCCCAGATTTTCCCAGTCGTTGACCTTGCCGGAGGCCAGTTTGGGAACGACCAACTGCCAGAGAAACGCGCCGGTTTTTTCATCGAAACACATCAGGATGCTGCGGTCGCCCTGGTGCTGCGGGTCGCGCGGATTTTCGTTGTTGGTGCCGATGAAGACCTTGCCGCCAGACACCACCACGTTGCCGTAACTTTGCGAACCGACCTTGGCGATCCACCTGGCGTTGGGGAGGTTGCTCGCCTCGATTTCCTCCGTGCCGGGCTTGAACTGGACGCGGGCGTTGTTGGTGCCGGCGAAGTGGTCGGGCAGGCCGGTCTCCGGGGAGTACATGTTGCGGCCCGGATCGTTGCCGCCCCACCGCGGCCAATCGGCCCCGTGCGTCACCAGGCCGCAAAGGGCCAGGGCGGCGGAGACACTGGACAGCTTCTTCATGAATTTTGTTTGCGGCTTGAAATCAACGGGGAGCGTGGCCCGGCTCAAGCGAAGGCGCGGCCTGCAAAGAATCCGGCTCCGGCGATACGGGGAAGTTTTTCTGATCATAAAATGTCAATTGGGGGTGACAGCGATGTTGTCAATAAAAACGCGCTGGGCTTGCGGCGAAAAACCAAAAAGGCCGGGGCAGCCGCTGGCGTTGACGTGTTTGAGGGCCACTTCGCCCGTCCACGCCTCCGGCTCCGGGCCGCCCCTTTTCCAGACCTTGGCCCGCACGACGCCGGAGCCGTCGCTGCCGGCGTCCACGCGCGTTTTCAGATGATACCAGGCGTTCGGTTCCCACTCGAAGGGCGTCTCCACGCCCGGCGCCGCGCTGAACAATTCCTGGTTGGAGGTGATCTCCAGCTTCCTCTCATTGCCTTTGAGCATGATGAGGTAACGCTGGTTGATCAGCCCGACATCGGACATTTTGCGCTTGTTCCCCTCGCTCATGACATCGGCTTCGATGGTGTAATTACTCAACCCGGGCTGGCCCATAAAAACCATGGCCCGCTGGAAAAACGGATTGTCAATCGTCTTGACAAGGCAGTTCTTCCCGTCCTTTTGCCGCACTTCAAATTTGAACCGCGCTCCGATCCACGGCAGCGGCGGGTAGGCGAACGGCGTCGGCGGCTCGACGGCATTGGTCGTCATCTCGGACAATGTCATCCCGTCAAAATTCTCCAGGATCGGCAGGCCCGGCAGGACGCGTCCGCGGATCGTGCCCGACAGATCGCCCATCCTGGCCATAAACGCTCCGGCGGAGGGGTTTTTGTCAGGAGCGGCGATCAACTGTCCCTCCCTGTCGAAGGCCGCTTTCATCACCGACTTCACCTTCGCCGTCGGAGGCACGTAGGAAGTCCATTCGATTTTTTGCGGGTCGCCGATGTTTTCGACCGTCAATCCGTTGGCGTCCAATGAACGAACGCGCACCCTCGCGCTGGCTCCGGGTTGCATGAGGATTTCGGAAGGAATGGCTTGCAGGCGCGTGGCCGGGCCGGGCGATGGCCATTTTTCTGCGACACTGGGTTCGGATGGCGAATCGGGAGCTTTGGCCGGTCCGAAACAGTAAAGCTTCTTGGTCGTTTGCAGGTAGATGCGGCCGTGATAGGCGGTGGGCGTTCCGTAGCACCGGCCATCCAATACGTATTGCGAGACAATTTTGCCTCCCGCGTCGCCGGGGACGACCACGCAGATCACGCCATGTCCGCCGGTGGCGCTTTCCTCGCTGGCGGCGGCCGCGGAGGGAGCAAACACCATCGGAACGTAAAGCCGGCCATCGGCATAAAGCGGGCAGGAGTTGCGCTGCTCGGTCCCCAGCGGCAACGTCCATAACACTACTCCCGTCGAGGCATTCACGTCCACCAGCGCGCCCACTTCGCTGGTTTCATATATCCGGTCGCCGGCGAGGATCGGCGAACTGGCCGAGGTGCGAAGGTCAAGGGCAGGGTTGCTCCACAGTTCCACCTCGGAGGGGGCGACTATCACCGGGTCTGGTCCGGTCGGGGTGACGTGGGGAATTCTGAGCGCGACCATGCGGCCCGGCTCATAGGGGGTGCCGTAGATGGCGATGATTTTATCGTTATTCTGGAGCAGCAGCGAGGAATTGATGCCCGCCTTGAAAAGTGGGACGCGGAAAATCGGATCGCCCGTCCGGGCATTGACGCAGACCACCGCGCCGTCTCCGGTCGCCGCGTAAAAAACCCGTTTGCCATCCAGCCAGGCGAGGATGGGATGCGAGTAGGAATTGTCCTTGGGGCGGTCGCCGGGGCCGGAGGTCCAAACCAATTCGCCGCTGTTCTTGTCAAAGGCATAGAACCGGTCCGAGGCCGGGCCGTTCCCGCCCCAGTTGGCCGTGATGCCGCGCGTGATGACCAAATCCTGGTCCACCACCGGCGAGGCGGTGCGGCCGTTGGGGAAGGTCAGCCGCCCGAATTCCTCCATCATGGAATGCTCCCACAATTTCTTCCCGCCGGCGCTGAAGCCTGCCAAAATTCCCTGCGTGTCCTGGATATAAACGTTGCCGGTTTCGGGATCAATGGCCGGGCTGGAAGTCGCGTAGCGCAGGTAAATCGTGTCGCTCAGAAAATCGCCGTAGAGATGTTGCCAGAGGAGCTTCCCCGTCTCGGCGTCAAAACAAGAAACGCCTTCGTCCAGGTCCGGCCCTTCGCCCAGGTATCCCATGATGTAAAGCTTGCCGTCGGCGATCACGGGCGTGGACATGCCGGGAAAGTCCGCCGTCCACAGCGTGTTGCCGGCCTCGAGGCTGGCGGGTAGATTCTTTTCAGGAGAGCTGCCGTTTTGATTCGGCCCGCGCCAATTGAGCCAGCCGTCGGCGGCGCGCAACGGACCGGGCAAAACCAGGGCAAGGCCGGCCAGCCCGGTGACAAAGCAAATTTTAGCATTCATAAACAACTGCGGGCCGGACGGCTTGCGACTGCCGCGCGCGGCTTGGGCGACCAACACGGTCTTCCTGCTACCCGGCGACTATTCCACAACTGCGCCGGACTTGCAACTAATACTTATACGTATTATTATTTATCCAGCCGCAGATGGCAAGTCCAATAATAAAGTCCGGTTCCCTGCCGATTGACGCGCCCTCGCGCCGCCGTCTGCCCATCCTCTTGCGCCACGCCTGGTTCAGCCTCAACCAGGCCTTCCGCCGCCGCCTCGCCCACACCGGCATGACGCCGGACCAGTTCACCACCCTGCGCACGCTGGAGGAGAACGGGGCGTGGCAGCCGACCCAGAGCGATCTGGCGCGCCTGCTGGCCAGCGATCCCAACACCATCGCCTCGCTCCTGGAACGCATGGCGGCGACGGGGTGGATTGCGCGCGCGCCGCACGAGAAGGATCACCGCGCCTATCGGATTTCGCTCTTGCCCGAGGGCCGGAGGAAATACCTGGAAGTGCGTCAAATCGCCGTGGAGTTGCAGACCGAATTGATGGCCGGATGGTCCAACCGCCGGCGCGAGGCGTTTCTGGAAAACCTGCAATCCCTGGCCGACCGCTGCCGGTTGGTCTGCGAGGCCCCGAAAAAGCAGCCGCGGAAAAAGTAATGCGTGAGTCCGCGTTGGTAGGGCGGGCAGTCCCCTGCCCGCCGAAGGAACGTCGCGTGCTGTTCTCTCCTCAGCCATCGTCTTTCATCACCACGCCCGAGCAAAGCGTCGTGCCGCCGGATTCCGGAAGCTCAAATAACACTTGGTTTTCAGGGCCTTTCTCTTCTTGCCGGCGGCTGTCGGCCCGCTGGCTTATTCCAAACAACGACTCCAGCGGCGTTTGTGCCTTGCTCTTGGTGAACGCTTCGCGCAACGCGTCGAAATAAGCCAGCGTCCAATGGTCTTTCTCGAATCGCTCGCTGAACAGCGGTGATTTCATTTTCCGCTCAAAATCCTGTTGCCGCTCTTCGGGAATGACCATCGTCTTGGGAACATTCTGGGGAAGATTTGAACCTCGTTGCAGGCCGCTGGTCATGGATGTTGTGCATTCCACTTCAAAGGCGCGCACAACTTCGTTGCCCTCAAGCCAAAGCAAATCCATGTTAAGCACCGTGCCGAGTTCTTTCACGCCAGATAACGACACGGGTTTCTTGGTGACAAGATCGCGCAGTGGCACCCGCTCGACAACCCCGCCCGCCGTCTCGCCCTGTTCGCGCTGGCCAATCCAGATGGCATGTCCGCGCGCTTCGCCGATTTTTGCCAGCAGCGCGATCAGCTCGCTGTGGCGCGACAGGCTCAACCGGATTTCTTCCTTCAACAGCCACGCGGCGGACGGGCCGGTCCCGACTTTGCGGCCATACAATTCCAGCGCCCCGGTGATGCTGGTGCTGTCCGAGGTGAGCGAGTTTGGAAACTCGCGCGCGACCGTGTCCCAGACCTCCGTGAACGTGACGCGGCCTTTGTCATGCAGGCAGCGAAAGACCGTTTCTTCAACGCGCTCGGTGAGCGGAATGGCTTCCAGCCGCGCGACAAATGTCTTGTCCGCAAACCACCACAGTTTGCCCACCGCGCCGCCGAGTTGTGATTCCACCAGTTCGAATTCCTTGCCGATGCTTTCTTCCAGCACCGTTTTCACGTCCAAGCCCGTTTGCAGGGTGCCGAACAGCCCGCGCTTGGCCAGCACCGGATCCACTTGGTTGATGAGAATCGTGTAAGGCGTCGGCTCGGCGCGGATGGCGATGACTTCACGGCAGGTTTCGATGACAATGCGGCGAAAACGCTCTTCGGTGATTTCTTCCATCGGACGCGCCGGTCGCGCGGTTTTCGCGAAACGCAGATAAAAATCGCCCTGCGCGCTGCCGAAGGGCTGCATCATGGCCTTGGCTGAAACCTGGCCGAGGGGCTGGTGATGGATGTGTTCGTAATCAAAACCGGCAAACACCCCCGCCCGCACCGTGGCATTGCGAACCATGAACGTCGGGTTATGAAAGGTCAGCGTGAGAATCCGTTCCGGCCGCAAGACCCGATACATGCCTTGCACGCTGCTGTTCAGCAGCGCGTAATAAAGATCAAACGGCTTTTTTTGGCGCTCGTTCCGCACAATTTCATGCACCGTGATCCGGTCGGCATAGAGATGATCTTTCTTGAGCCAGGCGTTCCAAAGAAAGGAAAGCTCGCCGTATTGGATGGAGGCATCGTAAGGCGGATCGGTAAAGATGTAGTCCACACACTCCTCCGGCATCTTTTTCATCAACTCCACGCAGTCATCATTGATGACGGCGACATCGGCTTCGCCGGCCAGAACTTTCCGCCAGTCGTCCGTGACCTTCACCTGCGCCAAAAGTTCATTGGATTCGTTCTTGGCCTTGATAATTCCCTGATGGCCTGTGATTGCGCTTTCAAATTTCTCCCACACGTTTGATTCAAGGTAACGTGGAGCCGACCAGTAACTGTGTTGGGTCCAGGTGGAACTAAAAGCAGTTTGGTGGTTGCCTTCGCCCGGCGAGAGTGCCGGACACATCCGCGTGCAAAGGTGAATCATTGAAGTGAACGCGCCGAGCAGAAACTTCCGCAATTGCGGGCTGCTCTCCTGCTCAATGGCTTCATAGATCATCGCCGCCGCGCGCAAATTGCGTTTCGTGAAAAGCTGGTCCAGCGAATCGTAATGTTGCTTCTCCTTGAACGGCTCCCCATCCTGGTAGAAAAGACGATTTCGCGGATACCACTCCTTGATGCGTTTGGCTTCAAGTTCGGCCAGGGCGGCGAGGTCTTGCTTGCCGGGCTTGCAGCCGCTGGCGCAGCGATGCTCGCAATGCGGACAGCCCTTGTAGCGGATTTCGACCAGTTCATTGCCTTGGCGCACGCAACAATCGGCCACCAGAGGCTGGTCACACTTGAGGCAGTGAACCGCGTAGAGACTGGTCACGTCCTTCTGCGCGCGTTGCCGAACGCGCTCGAAGGCTTCCAGCAGTTTCAGCGTGTCCACATGCCGCAGCGTCAGTTCCGTGATGTGGCTGGCCGCCGGATTAAGGTCGCATACAATGGCGCGGCGTTGGTTGCGCGCAGCTTCGATGGCCGTGACGCCGCTGCCGGCGAATGGGTCGAAAACTATCTGGTGCGGCTTGGTGTAAGCCAGGATGTGCTCGCCGACCACGTTCCAAGTCTTGCGCGCCCAATACTTGTGCCAGACATACATGGCCGTGTGCGACTCCGGCGGAATCTGCCGGTTGATGTGCTCGAACGCGGGCGGACTGATCTTGCCGATTTTGGCGCGGGCCAGTTCACGAGTTTTCATCAGGTGTCGCGAGCGACTTCTTTGAGCAATCTTTGGCAGATTTCATAGGCGGCGGCGAGCCGAATCGCGCGCACCTCTTTAATGCCTTTGACTCGCGCAATCTCGTCGAGCGGACGATTCATCAATCCTGCCAGCGTGCCATATTGATCCAGGAGCGCCCTGGCGCTGTCGAGCGCCGTGTAACCCCGCCCGCCGCTGCCGAGCAGAATGGCCAGCAGTTCCGCGTCCGAGCAGCTTTCCGCGCCCATTTCCAATAGTGTCCGCCCCGGTTTCATGCGAAAAGAAAACGCCCGCAGGCGCGGCGAAACAAGCGGTATTGTTAAAATTCTCGAAGCCGGCTCCGTTGGCTTCCGCATTAAGATTGGGAGCCGCTCACTGGCCCTTCACGTCCAGGCAAACCATGTCGCCCAGGTTGTTCCGGCAATAAATGCGGCCATTGGCCAGGGTGGGCGCGCACCAGCACCACTCGCCGAGCAGCTTGGCGCGGGAGATGGGGGCGAAGGACGCGGGCGAAGCCTCGCCCACCGCCAGTTCGCCTGTGTCGCTCAACATGATGATCTTGTGATCGGCCACGATAAACCCGCCGCCGCCCAGCCCCGGGAAACTCCATTTTTCAGCGCCGGTGGCGAAATCAACGCACTGCAACGTGGCGCCTTGGGCGCCGCTGCCATTGACCATGCCGGCCACGCCATACAAATAGCCGTCAAGAAGAACGGACGTATTGATGTGGTTGGCGAAACTCTGGTTCGCCCAAACTTGCGTGGCGTTCGTGCCATCCAGGCGGGCCAGGACGCCGCCGTGGCCGTAGCCGGCGGACAAAAAAATGTCGTTGTTGGAAACAATCACGTCGGCGATGTTGAGGTTGTTCCCCGTTTTAAACGGAAAACTCCAAATTTGCCTGCCGGATTTCGTCTCCACCCCGTAGGCGGTGTCCGCCGAAAGAATGGCCACGGCGGCGGCGCCGTTGAAGGAGCACGGCACCGGCGTGGAATACCCCCCCATTTCCTTGTTGGAAATCCAGACGACCTTGCCGGTCATTTTATCCACGGCCGCACCGAAACCGCCGGCGTCAAGCACCACCAAATTATCCTGCACCAGGGGGGAACCGGTAAATCCCCAGTGTGGCTTGGCCACGCCCAGGCCTGCGATGAGGTTGTTCGACCAAACGACACCGCCCCTTTGCGTGGTCAAGGCATACAAGCAGCCGTCGCCGCTCATCAGATAGACCCGGTCGCCGTCAATCGTAGGCGCGCCGCTCGTGCCTCCCATTCCTTTGGGTTTGCTATAATCGTTTAGAATTTGATTGGCGAACGAGAATGTCCACAGATTGCTCCCGGTGTTCGCCTCGAAACAATAGAGGGTGGCGGTGTCGCCCACGCCGTTTCCCGTCGCGTAAGCCCGGCCATTGGCGACGGTGATGACGGCATAGCCGAGGCCGATGGAAGTTTTCCAAAGTTGTTTCGGTCCCGCGGCCGGCCATTTCGCCACCCATCCCGTTTCCAGCGAAATGCCGTTGTGATTCGGGCCGCGGAAGTTCGGCCAATCGGCCGCGCGGGCGGCGGGGCAAATCAGCGCGGCGGCCACGCTCAGGACCAGGCAGAAATTATTTTTCATGCCGGCACGCTGCCAACAACCCAGGGAAATGTCAAAGGGTTCTACAGCAGGGTGGTATTGCTTCAGTGACGGCGGGCAAAAAGGTAGGGCGGGCACTCCGCTGCCCGCCGCGGCGCGCACGGAGTGCGCGCCCTACCATCCATGACTGACGCATTACACCCGGTGCAGGGCGCAGGACGAAAATCTTCACCTTCCAGGTAGGGCAGAGCTGCCGCTCTGCCCTGAATTCTTGGGCAGCGCAGCAGCGCCGCCCTACCGGCGACGTGAAGATTTTTGTCCCGCACCTCTACAACCCGCGCCAGGCGATTTCCAGCGCCAGGATCGAATAGGAGGTGACCAGCACCGGATCACGCTCCATCCAGCGCTCGTTTTCATTCCTCCAGGAACCGTCGGTTTGTTGCAGCTTCATCAATTTCGACACCAGTTGCCTGCGCCAATCCACCGTCTTGCCGTCCTTAAGCGGCAAGTCGTTCACCCCATAGACCGACAGCGCCTTGCTCATCATCTGTAAATAATAATAATAACCCGACGGCCCCATGCCCGGATTCTCCTCCAGCGTGTAATTGTTGCGCAGCCAGTCGAACGCCGCCGTCACCCGGGGATCATCCCGCTTGAGGTCGGCGTAAATGTAACTCAGGAAACCGGCGTAGGTGATCGTGCCATAGGAACGAAAAGCCACCCGCCCGTCGGCGTTGGTCTGGGTGCCGGCGGAACTGCGGCCGGGAAAATAAATAAAGCCGCCCTTGTTGGCCGGGTCGTCCGAGGCCCACGACTCCTTGTTGACCGAGGGCAAATTCTGGCAGCGCTCGATGAAATGGATGGCCGCGTCCCAATTCAAATCCTTGGCCCCGACGAGCGGTTTGTCCTTCGCCAGGTCCTTGCTGTAATAGAGGGCTTCCAGGGCGGTGTAAGTGTTGTTCATGTCCGTGTGCGGCCCGGTGGCGCTGTCGCCGTAGCCGACACCGCCGTCGAAGGGCGACCCGGTGTTCTCCTTGCCGCCGGCCTGCTGGCCTATAATCCATTGCCGCGCCCGCAGCGCCACCGCGTCATACTCCGGTTTGTGCGCGGCCAGCAGCGCCATCAGGCAGATGGAGGTGTTGTAATTTTCGTTCCCCTGGTCGTAGATGCCGCCGTCGGGCTTGACGCTGGCGAGGATGAATTTGTAACCGCGCGCCACCGTTTCCGGCGCCCGCTCCGCGGCGTGCGGAGAAGGATTGCCCATGAACGCGCTCACCGCCAGGGCCGTCAACGCCGGTTGTTGCGGGGTGGACCACCAGCCATTGCTGTTCTGGTTGGTCCGCAACCAGAGCAGCCCGTGGTCTATGGCGAGCTGCACTTCGTTGCGGAAAGATATGTCCGGCTGGGGCAGGACGGGCGCGGGCTGGCTGCCGGCGCGGGCGCCGGCCACGGACAGCAGGCCGGCCAGAACCACCCTGGGGAGCATTCCGTTGACTGATAAAATGTGCGGTTTCATAGGTCTTGCATTCACTTATGGTAGGGCAGAGCTGCCGCTCTGCCCTGAATTCTTGGGCGGCGCAGCAGCGCCGCCCTACCGCGCATATATTTGCATAGGTAATGATTCTTGTCATGCGCGGGATTTGGCTTTCGGCCAGGCTCAAGGCGGTGACTGCGCCGTCTTCAACACCGCCATCATCGCCGCCCGCGCTTTGGAAGCGTCGTCGGCTTCTCCATGCACGCATCCTGCAAACACGCGGCCTCCGACCACGAAAAAGACCATCTCCGCGTTGCCCGGATCGCCGTCATCGGCCTCATTGCCCGATCCGGTGACATGCTTGGCGGGTGCGCCCGCGATAACCATGTCCATGATAGCGTTGGTCTTGAACTTGAGGAACTCGCTCTTGATAATGTCCGCGGCGCGCGGCACCGCGTCGTTCGCTGTCTTGGCATTGGTCACAGCCCAGACGTAAAGGGTGAGATTGGTGGTCTGGATTCTGACGAATCCACTGGTCGAATTGACCTTGGCCGCCGCCGCCACTTTGAGTGCCAGCGCCGGTTTGCCGTCCACGGACAGCGTGACGTTTGTGTCCTGCGCCGAAGCCAGGGCGCAAAAAGACATGATGAAGACGGAAGCTATGATTCTCCGCGCATTCAAGGGCCGGCGTCTACCTGAGTCGTAATGGGTTTTCATAAAAAAAGCAAAAAAAGAATGCCTGTTCAGTCCATCCAAACCTCTAACAGACTAAACAGGATTCCGGGTCTTGGCAAGCGGCCATCTGACGGATTTTTGCGGTCCTCAGGCTTTCAGCGACTTTAGCCGCCCGTTTGCGCCGGCAAGATCAAACTCCCCTGCGTCGAATGGGCCGCCGATCCAATCGGTCAGCTCCTCGTGTTCCGGGTGCTTGGGATCGCCCAGCGCTTCCAACAAATTATAATATCCCTGCATCCCCCCGCAATCTTCCGGCGGACACGCGTTCGCCCCGTCCAGACAAAGCGGATGCTTGAACCCCGCGTCCGGCGGCAACACCTTCTCCACGCGCACCTCATGCTCCCAGCCGTCGCCGAAGTCATACTCGTAAACAAATTTCGTTTTCGCGGCCGGCGCCAAATCAGCCAACGTGAAATCCCGTTCATCCTCCGTTTCGTCGCCAAAGTCACCGATCTCCGGATCCAGCATCCCATAACAAGCCTGCCCGGCCACAAATTGATGCAGATGTGAATTCGTCCAGCCCATCGCCAGTTGCATGACCCAATGCAGTTGGTCCAGCGTCATGTCGGCCGGCACCACCACCCGCCGCCATATGGGCGGTTTGGACCATTTCAACGTAATCTTCATTTGATACAGCGGCACGCCGCCATCTTTTGTCTTCGCGCTTTTCATATTCGTTGTCAATTCGCGTGATCACCATTCCGCCACCGCTGAACATGACAAACCCCGTCCCAATTCGCCAGGTTTTTCTTTCCTTTAATTCTTTAAGTCCCTTCCGTCCTTTCCCCATGCATGGGGCGCGCGTCCGTCCTCCCCCGCCGTGCCCGCCGTCCGGCCGGGCGCCTCCCCGGGAATTTTTTCGGGTGCTGGATTCGCTGCCAGCGCCCCTTCCCGGCTGGCAGCCGGTGATAATTTCTTCATTGCAAAATACGAACCGGCGGCTGTAAAGTAAGCCAAATTCTTGTTGACTATGAACAACTTGCGCCCTCCGATTTCCTCAAATGCCAACGCGGCCGTGGCGGCGGATAAGGGTAGGGCGAGACTCCGTCGAGCCGAAACTCGATTCCAAGTCGGTAGGGCGAGACTCTGTCGAGCCGTGACTCGATTCCATGATTTCCTGGGAAAAAATCACGGCTCGACAGAGTCTCGCCCTGCCAAACACGACCGATGCGTTGCGTCAGGGGGCCGGTTTCAACGCACAAACCAGCCGTTGTCTAATGAAAGTTAGGCCGATCAGCAACCATGAGGAGCACCAATGGAAGTCACCAAAGGAAAACTTCTGAGTCTCGTGATTGCCGCAGGTTATGCGGTTGCCATGATTTTCCAGGCCCGCGGAGTGTCGGCCGAGGTTGTCAAGGGCTGTATTGTCCTGCTGCTGCCGCTCGCTCTTATATCGTTTCCCGATGAACTTGGGAGATTTACGGGTTACGTCGGGCGCGGCGGCAACATTGACACCGAGACCCCAGCCGTTCTGGTTGCCTTCATGGGCTGGTTTTTTCTCGCAGGCCTCCCTGTTTTGTTGTATTTGTTGAGTTGAACGGCCTTATGCAAGCACTACCATTCCATGTTACGTCAGAGGCGCTGAATTATATCCGCAACTGCTCGCGTCCGCGACCCGGAATGCAGGCAACCTTATGCCTTGCGTATGGTTTTGAGGAGCACGACAATGCCGGCCACCTCACGGCGAAGTTCAAGGGTGAGCACTTCATCGTTGGGTATCACTATATTAACACAGTGAAACAATGGCCCCGGCTCGTCCTTGGCGGGCGCCGCATTGCGATCCACCCACGCGACCTCGCCCGTTTGCGCCGCAAGATGCTGACTCTCAGGAAACTGGACCTCGCCCCTGACTCGGCGCCCCATGTTTTCCCTGAGATTCTCGTCATCGCCTAACGAACGCACTGCTTATGAAAACCTAAGGGGAAGACACCATGAGCAAACGCAACTCAGATTGGTATATTCCGCCGGACTTGCTTGCCCTTCTGGGCCTGTTCTTCGTGCTTCCCTGCATAGCGGTCTTGGCAAGCATTTTGTTGCCTCTTGTTGCGCGGTTGCAGACCTCCAACATACGCGCACTCTATGGTTTTGGCTTGGGATCAGGCGTCCTCGGCGCCATCCTGCTTTTGGTCGCCCGACTGCCCCTTTACAAGCAGCGCCGGTTTTGGACTGTCGGCCCGACGCAGTTGGATCGCAAGCATTGCCGGCTTTATTGGCTGGCGTACATTTTCATCGCGTCCAGTCTGCTGCTCCTGGCCGTCGTTTGGTTGAGGGTATGACACACGATGAGTTGATTGCCAAGGCTCGCAAGCACCTGGAGCCGTTCGAGCGGATGGACAAATGCCGCGTACGCATTGCACAGTTTCCGAATGTGCGGGTCCGGGAGACAGTCGTTGTGTACTTCAGTCGCAGTGATGGGGATGACACGATGGAGGTTTGTTTGGATCGAGAAACGGGCGAGTTCGTCAGCGCGACTTACACACCCCTGAAGTCGTACCAGAAGCCATCCGGAAATGGGAGGTGAGGTCGTCACTGAACCAATCGCCTGACCCAATGACGGGGAACACAGGCGGCTCGCCGGGGTATTGGGGAATCCACATCAGGAGCCTCCTCCTTCCGTCTTTTCCATCCTCGAACCGCTATCTTCCATCCTCGCTTTGGTTGCGCCTGTGGCCGCTCTGGGCCTCTTTTCCTTTTACTATGGGTCGAGCGCGCCACCCAAGTGGCTAATGCTCAGGGCCTTGTAAAAACCCGCATTTTTTCCTCGACCTCGCTGGCTTATCTGCTAAAATGGACAGCCTATGGTAAGGAAAGAATGGTCGGATGGCGCCGGGACAAAGGCGGGATTCCCGCTCTTCCGCTCTCCCATTTGCTGCCTTCCTCCTTGGCCCGTGAAATGGCTGCGCCTGTTTCACAGGGCCAATTTCAGTTTCCCAATTTCTGCTTATCCGGCATCATTCCATCACTCCGCTCCCCCGTCATTCACCACTCGCCGCCGTCCACCCCAGTCAAGGTCAGTCAAGGCTAGTCAAGGTAAATTAAGGTGAATTAAGGTGAAAAATGGTTTTATGATTCCTGCGCCGCAACAATCGCCTTTTCCGCGCTGCCATCCGTCAGAATACCCTCTCCGCGAAGACTTTGCCGCCAATGGACACGCATGGACACGGATGGAGAGGCTTTCTTTATCCACGTCTATCGGCATGAATCTGTGGTTCAATTCTTTGCCCGTGTGCTGTCGCGTTGTGCTATGCCTCCTGCGCCTTTTCGCGGCCAATCCGCATTCCGCAACTCGCAATCGTGCTTGTCCAAGCCGCTTTCCCCATTTAAACTCGCCGGACTCATGAAAATCAAAAATTCGTCTTCAAAAGCCAATCGCAAATCGTCTCCTCGCGCCCATTCCGCCGTCGTCCTGGACGGCCCGGAACGCGCCCCCAGCCGCTCCATGCTCTACGCCGTCGGCTTCAAAAAGGAGGACTTCAGCAAGCCGCTCATCGGCATTGCCTCCACCTGGAGCATGGTCACGCCCTGCAACGCCCACATTGATCAATTGGCCCGCGAAGCCGAAAGCGGCGTCAACGCCGCCGGCGGCAAGGCCATCATCTTCAATACCATCACCGTTTCCGACGGCATTTCCATGGGATCGGAAGGGATGAAATACTCGCTGGTCTCCCGCGAAGTGATCGCCGATTCCATCGAAACGGTGGTCGGCTGCGAAGGTATGGACGGCTTTGTTGCCATCGGTGGTTGCGACAAAAACATGCCGGGAGCGCTCATCGCCATGGCGCGGCTCAATCGTCCAGCCGTCTTTGTTTACGGCGGCACCATTTTGCCCGGCTGCATCACCGGCGATGCCCGCAAGCTGGACATCGTGTCGGTCTTTGAAGCGGTCGGCGCGCACGCCAACAAAAAAATTGACGACGCCCAACTGGAACAGATCGAGTCCTGCGCCATTCCCGGTCCCGGCTCCTGCGGCGGCATGTACACCGCCAACACCATGGCCAGCGCCATCGAGGCCCTGGGCATGAGCCTGCCCAACAGTTCCGCCCAGAACGCCGTTTCCAAGGCCAAGAAGGAAGATTGCCAGCGCGCCGGCGCGGCCGTCCTCGCCATGCTCCAGCAAGGCATCCGGCCCTCGGACATCCTGACCAGCCGCGCCTTTGAAAACGCCATCACCGTCGTCATCGCCCTGGGCGGTTCGACCAACTCCGTGCTCCACCTCCTGGCCATGGCCCACGCCGCCGGCGTCAAACTCGCCCTGGACGATTTCACCCGCGTCGGCCGGCGCGTCCCTGTTCTGGCCGATCTCAAGCCGAGCGGAAAACATCTCATGTCCGAATTGGTCGCCATCGGCGGCATCCAGCCCATGCTGAAGACCCTTTTGGACGCCGGTTTGCTCCATGGCGGCTGCCTTACCGTCACCGGCCGCACCCTGGCCGAGAATCTGGCCACGGCCCTACCCTACCCCGACTCCCAGGAAATCATCCGCCCCCTCGCCAATCCCATCAAGAAAGACAGCCATCTCGTCATCCTCCGCGGCAACCTGGCCCCGGAAGGCGCCGTGGCCAAAATCACCGGCCAGGAAGGCGTTCGCTTCGAGGGCCGCGCGCGCGTCTACGATTCCGAGGAGCAGGCGCTGAAAAAAATTCTTGACGGCACGATAGTCAAGGGCGATGTCGTCGTCATTCGCTTCGAAGGGCCGCGCGGCGGGCCGGGCATGCGCGAAATGCTTTCCCCCACCTCGGCCATCATGGGCAAGGGGCTGGGCAGGGACGTCGCCCTCATCACCGACGGGCGGTTTTCCGGCGGCAGCCACGGCTTTGTCGTCGGCCACATCACCCCGGAGGCCTATGCGGGCGGCCCGCTCGCCCTGGTGAAAAACGGCGATAAAATTATGATTGATGCTGAACGGCGCCAGATCAACCTGCTCATCCCCGCCGCCGAAATGTCAAAACGCCGCAAGAGCTGGAAAGCGCCCAGGCCGCGTTACACCCGGGGCGTGCTCGCCAAGTACGCCAGCCATGTCACGTCCGCCTCCTTCGGCGCCGTGACCGACCAGGATTTGAAGTTGTAAATCAGCGAATGCAAAACGAACTGGACATCGTCCGAGACGTTTCGAGGCGGCTCGATTCGGCGGGCATCGCCTATATGCTGACCGGCTCTATGGCGATGAATTACTACGCCCAACCCCGCATGACGCGCGACATTGACATCGTGGTCGCGCTCGGCCCTGGCGACGTTGACCGCGTGATGCGGCTTTTTAGCCCCGATTATTACGTTTCGCGCGAAGCCGTGGACAGTTCCATCGCCCACCAATCGCTGTTCAACCTCATTCATCAGGAAAGCGTTATCAAAGTGGATTGCATCGTCCGCAAACAAAGCGAGTATCGCCTGACAGAGTTCAACCGCCGTCAACGGATTAAGATTGAAGACTTCGAGACTTGGATCGTCAGCAAGGAAGACCTCATCCTTTCGAAGCTTTTTTGGGCGAAAGATTCGCGCTCCGAAACGCAACTGGGCGACGTGAAGAATCTCGTTTCCTCAGGCTGCGATCGCGCCTACATCGCGCCTTGGACCAGAGAGCTTGGCTTGAACAATCTGTGGCAGGAGGTTTCGCATGAATGACACGCCGCCAGAAATTGCCGAAATGATCCGCCAAAAGCTGATGGCTCGGTCCGGAGCGGAACGTCTTGTCATGGGCGCGCGAATGTTCGACGCCGCCCGCGCCATGGTTCTGGCCTCGCTTCCGACCGGACTCGCGCCTGAAGACTTGAAGCGCCAACTTTTTCAACGGCTCTATGGCTGGCCCGCGCCATTCTGAAAGGCAGTCGTTTGCCTCGATGAACGACCAGAATACGCGTATGAAAGTTGACTCGACTTGCTCTCCCGAACACTTCCGGGCACATTGGCCCGATATGATTTATCCAATCAACAAACCGGTGCTCCGGCAACTTCTGGGCGTGCTGATCCTGCTGGCCGTTGCATCCAACGCGCCGGCCGCCGACAACGGCTATGTCCGCTTCCTGCCCAACGATGGCAACAACGTCTATCCAGCCACCAGCCTGCTCCGCCAATGGCCTGCCCAAGGCCCCAAGGAACTCTGGCGCGCCGCCGTCGGCGAAGGCAAAAGCGCCGTCATTGAAGCCGGCGGACGCGCCTTCACCGCCGCGCAGGCCGACGGCAAGCAGTGGGCCTTGTGCCTGGATCCCGCCACCGGCCAGACCCTCTGGAAGACCATGCTCGTCACCAACGAGAACCACCATAATGTCGTCGGACCGGTCACCTCCCCCGTCGTTGATGGCGACCGCGTCTATTTCATCCCCTACAAGAACGACAACGGCAACATCTACAAGATAATCTGCCCCGTCTTCTGCCTGCGCGCCAGTGATGGCGGCGTTGCCTGGAGCGAGGGCGAGAAGTTCGTCTCCACCGAAGGCTCCACGCCGCTGATTCATGGCAATACGCTCTATATCTCCGGCAGCTCCAGCAACGCCATTTTGGCGGCGGTGAATAAAATGACGGGGGATCTTCTCTGGAAAACCACCGAGCCAAATTACACCGGCCAAAATCGGGATCCCTATGGGGCCGGCGCCTCCCTGACCTACCAAGTCGTGGCGAACATTCCCCAAGTCATCATCAGCATTTATCGCAACGACAACATGGGTGTGAATGCGGACACCGGCGCCATCCTCTGGCATTGGCAATTCCCGACGCCGGCCTCCTCCGGCATGGTCCCCACTCCCGTGGCCATCGGTTCGCGCGTGTTTTTCTCAGGTTTCCAAGCGCCCGCTTCCTTCGGCATTTGCCTGGACATGGAAATGAAAGACGGCAAGATTGAGCCGGTCATCCACACCCAAAGCACCCGGTTGCAATGCAATGCCTATCACACCGTTTCCATTGTCAATGGCGCGGTCTATGGCTTCGGCGTGGACACGAATGGCGCGGCTCTGCAAGAGGCCCTGCAATGCACTGACCTTGACAGCGGCGCCCTGCTCTGGGAGCAGACCGGCCCCGACTGGACCCGCAAGAGCAACCTCACCATCGCCGACGGCCTGATTTTCGCCCTCACGAAAAAGGACGAACTTGTTTTGGCAGAGGCCAGCAAGACCGGATACAAGGAGTTGGGCCGCGTCAACCCCGGCATCCCGCTGGGCATCCAGCAGCAGCCGACCATCTTTAACGGCCGCCTCTACCTGCGCGGCAACAGCACCGTCGTTTGCTACCAAGTCGCCGCCGCCTCCCCCGCCAATTAACGTCATGCCTCACTGCCCGCGGGAAAAGGCAGGGCGGGCAATCCTCTGCCCGCCGCGGCTCGCGCGCAGTGCCCGCCCCACCACCCAAAACCGGCGCATTACCCCGATCATTAGCGATTTTGCCGGGAGCGCGGTCGTCCCGGCCGCATCCGTCCGCGTCCCGCCGACGGAATCTTTCGCCCTAAACCAACCCGCCTTTTGGGTAAGTCCATAAGCGCACTGCCAATGATTCGAGGGCATTGTATATTCTCTAACATTTCCATTGACAACTCTTTGGCTTAATGATACTTGTTCTCGTAGTGAAGACAGGGAGGTTAAAATCGGCCCCGCCGGGAAGGCGCCTTTGGCAGCAAGGCGGCGTTCCTTCGGCCTGCCCTCCCGCCGCGCAAACTATAGTAATTAAATGGAGTTTGTCAACCTCGTTTCTTGGCATCTTCCCTTGCCATCTGATATGAAAACGCCCGCTGCCAGCCGTCCGCTCCCTCGAGCCGTCCCATCCGTCCCATTCGTCCCCTCACTTCCGTCCCACTATTTCCGGCTATTTCCGGGTATTTCCGTTTGGTTCATGGGCAGGGGTTTGTTCAATCCAAAGGAGCTGGTGCCATCGGCCCCAGCCTGCCGTCCTCGCACCCCAACCGCACCCCGATCCGTCCACTCCGTCCAATCCGCCCGATCCGTCCGCCTTCCGCCCCGCCGCGCTTGCAACTTCCCCCCTCTTCTTGCTACCCTCTGCCCGGATGGAACAATGCCGACAGCCAAAAAACAACTTGCCGCCTCACAGAGGGACAAAAGAGAGGCTTTTTACGAAAACAAAAGCTCCGGTCTGCACCGTCGGGTCGACGCCAAGCTGTGCGACCTTTGCGGCCTCACACGCGCCCAAATCAAAAACTCGGAAGGAGAAAAATGAAAGAGGATCAATGCACACCAAATGGCTCGACGTCGGAAGGGAAAGCCGATCGGGAGAACATGAAAGGAGCTGCCATACCCACCAAGGATTCAACCAAAAACCCGGTCCCTTCAAACGATGCGCACGACCCTGGGCGCGAAGACAATTCAATTCCAAGAATTCAAGACCCAGCGGCTCCTGAAAAACGGCCTCCTGCCGGACCACATGCAGGTGCTCCGCCGACCATCTTTGCGGCTTGGGAGAAGTATGAAGGCGTGGCGATGCACTTTAACGAATTGCTCATAAGGCTCCGAACACAGGCGATCGCTGGTGTAGCAGCAATTGCGACTGTAGCGGCGATAATCGAAAGAGGAGATATTGCATCCAATCTGCGCTGGGATCTACTAGCAGCCTCCTTCTTTTTTCTCAACATTTTCTGGGTGGCAGTCTGGATTATTGATGTTCGATATTATAACCGCCTTCTCCGAGGAGCTGTAGATGCGCTCCTTGAAATTGAGGCGGCGTCAAAATGCAATATAACACTGAATGAGATAATTCTGAGTACAAGAATAGAGGAAATGTTTTCAAAAGCGGGCGAAAAAGACAAGCAACAACACGATCAAAAGAAGCAACGACAATCAGAAGGTGGTAGCAGCGTATGGCCAGTCCGGTTGTTTTACACAACTGTGTTTATCGGTCTCATATTAGGTTTAATTGTTTCGGTTGGCGGCCTACTCGGCTACAAAATGAATGTTAGACCTGCCGGTATGCCAATGATTGCAGGCATCGTTGAGGACATCCAATCTGGCAAACCTATAAAAGGAGCGGAGGTCATGCTTTCCTCGGACCAGCGTCCTGGAGATGATGCCACCACAATAACAGCCGATGACGGCTCGTTTATTATTAAACCAAATGGTCATTGGCGATTTCTTATAGTCCCCCTTGATGCAGTTCCAATTCCATTTAAACTTAGTGTGCAAGAGGTGGGTTACAAACCGCAGGACATCCATTTTCCATATTTCGCGACGTATGGTGTTCAGACAAATAATTTCAAAGAGGTGCGGTTACAGGCAGTAACAAAATGAGTCTCTTGTGAACGCCTCGAAGAATTGCATTGTAATATGGAAGTGACAATATTCGTGCCACCGGTTGTTCACTCCGTTTCGATGAAACATCAGACTCGGAAAGGTGACCGGGGATCCTTCGGTTAACGAGGACGGAGGCAGGAATGTTTAATGTCACCAATTCCCATTCTCAATTCAGTAGTCTTACATGTCCGATAGGTTGACCATCAACGAAATCTATTTGAGCCTGCAAGGGGAAAGCACCTTGGCCGGGTTGCCCTGCGTTTTTATTCGGCTGACCGCTTGCAATTTGCGCTGCTCCTATTGCGACACCGCCTACGCCTTCACCCAGGGCCGCACAATGACCCTGCCCGAAATCACCACCCGCGTCGAGCAACTCGCTGCTCCCTACCAGCCTGCCCAAACCGCCGCGCCCTTTGCCCAATTTCAGAATTCATCATTCATCATTCATCATTCATCATTCCCAATTCAAAACCTCCGCCTTCCGTTAGTCGAACTGACCGGCGGCGAACCGCTCCTGCAAAAAGGCTCGCTCCCTTTGATGAAGTCCTTGTGCGACGCCGGCTACACCGTTCTCCTGGAAACCAGCGGCGCCCTCGACATCGCTCACGTGGACCCCCGCGTCCGCCGCATCATGGACTTGAAATGTCCCAGCAGCGGCGAAGTCAAGCGCAACCGCTGGCAGAATCTCCCCCTTCTCAAGGCCACTGACGAAATCAAGTTCGTCATCGGCACCGTGCAGGATTACGATTGGGCCAAAGAACAACTCGCCGCCCGCCAGCTCGCCAAAATCTGTCCCGTCCTTTTTTCCTGGGTGTCGCCAATCCAGCCGCATCAGCGGGACAAATCGTTGCGCAAAATTCCCGCCGGCCAAACCGCCCTCACCCGGCTCCAACTCGTCGAGAAAATCATGGCCGACGCCCTCCCCGTCCGCTTTCAACTGCAAATGCACAAATTCATCTGGCCGCCGGACCAGCGGAGCGTCTGACATGAACTGCGCCCAAATAATCCCAGCTCGCATATTTCCTACCGCATGGGTGGCACGGGCGACTCGCCCGTCCCGCCGGGCCACTGGCCCGGCGGAAGATCGTATGCGACTTCTTGCAATCATTTCCCCAAGATGATCGAAAGCAACTGACATGAACCGCGCCCAAAAAACCCTCAGCCTGCTGCGCGACTACGAATCGCCCAACATCCTGGCCATCGCGCCGGACCTTTCCGCGCCGATGGTCTGGGAGCGCGCCCGCGGCGTCCATGTCTGGGACGCGGCCGGCAGAAAATATCTCGACTTGACTGCGGCGTTCGGCGTGGCCGCCGCGGGCCATGCCAACCCTCCCGTCGTCGCGGCGGGACGGCGGCAGATGGGCCTTCTCCTCCACGCCATGGGCGACGTTTACCCCCACGCCGGCAAAGCCGCGCTGGCTCGCGAACTCAGCCGCCTCACCTTTGAACGCTGGACCGCGGCCCGCCCCCAAAATTCGCGCTTGATGGGCAAGACCATTTTTGCCAATTCCGGCTTTGAAGCGGTCGAAGCCGCCCTCAAAACCGCGCTGCTCGCCACCGCCCGGCCCCGGATTCTCGCCTTCACCGGCGGGTATCATGGACTGGGTTACGGCGCGCTCAACGCCACCCATCGCGCCCATTTCCGCGCTCCCTTTCGTCCGCAACTGGCTCAGTTTGGTTCGTTCGCGCCCTTTCCGAAAAACGACTCCGATCTGCCCCGCTTGGAGAGCACCATACGAAAATGGCATGGCGCCGCTCCCTTCGGCGCGATTTTAGTCGAGCCGGTTCAGGGCCGGGGCGGCATCCGCGTCCCGCCCGCCGGCTTTCTTCCCCGGCTGCGCGAACTTTGCGACCGCCTCGGCGCCTTGCTTATACTTGACGAGATTTACACCGGCTTTGGCCGCACCGGAAAATGGTTCGCCTGCGAGCACAGCGCCACCGTGCCCGACCTGATTTGCCTGGGCAAAGCCCTCACCGGCGGATTTCCCCTCTCCGCCTGCGTCGGCCGCGCCGATGTCATGGATGCCGCCTGGCCCCGCTCCACCGGCGAAGCCATCCACACCAGCACCTTTCTCGGCCATCCCGTCGGCTGCGCCATGGCCCTGGCCCAGATCAAGGAAATTCAAACGCGCCGCCTTCCGGGGCGCAGCACCGCCCTCGGCGCATTCCTCCTGCGCCAACTTCGCGCCAAAACTCCGCCGTCGCCCTGGCAGTTTGAAATTCGCGGCCTCGGCCTCATGGCTGGCGTGGAAATCCGCCAACCGGACGGCGCGCCCGCCACCGCCGCGGCGTTGGCTGTCATCCGGGAAATGTTGCGCGCCGGCTTCATCGTCCTGCCGGAAGGCGAGCACTCCAACGTCATCACCTTCACCCCGCCTCTTACCATCAACCGGTCCCAACTGGCCGCCGCTGCGCGCGCCTTCCACCAAGCCCTCAAATTGATGCCTGCCGCATGACACTGACCGACATCCGCGAAATCCTTTCAGAGCGCGATTTGAGATTATCGAAATCGCTCGGCCAGAATTTCTTGCACGACCGGAACCAAGTCCGCCGCATCGTCGCCGCCGCGGAGGCCGGGCCGGGCGATAAAATCCTGGAAATCGGCCCCGGCCTCGGGCCTCTGACCGAAGCGCTTCTGCAAAGAGGCTGCGACGTGCTGGCCATCGAGAAAGACAAACGCCTTTTCGATTTCCTGCAACACAAATTCGCCGCCGCCAGCCGTTTGCAGTTGCTCCGCGACGATGCCCTCGACTACCTGAAAGCCCACCGCTTCTGGGGCGGCTGGAAACTGGTGTCCAATCTGCCCTATTCGGTTGGCTCGTCCATTTTGGTGGAGTTGGCCCAGGCCGAAAACCCGCCGGAGCGGATGACGGCCACCCTGCAAATCGAAGTCGCCGCCCGGATTACGGCCGAGGCTGGAAGCAAGCATTACGGAATCCTCGGCCTTCTCCTGCAACTGCGCTACCAATCCGCCGGCTGGTTCAAAATCCCACCCTCCTGTTTTTTCCCGGAGCCGTACGTGGACAGCGCTTGCATCACCCTCATCCGGCGGCCCGTTCCCCTGCTCCAACCCGAATGGCGCCCCCTGTTTGCCACCCTCGTCAAACGAGCTTTTTCCCAGCGCCGGAAAATGATGTTCAAACTCCTCAAACAGAACTGGACCGAGGCCCGGCTGGCCGAAGCCTTCCGCCAACTGGCCCTCTCCCCGCAAATCCGCGCCGAAGCCGTCACCCTCGGACAATTCGTCCGCCTCGCCGAAATCCTGGGCCGCGCCGCAACTCCTGCGCCCGTGCCCGACGAGATGTTTGATATTGTCAACGATAACGATGAAGTGATTGGCCAGATGCCGCGCCGCATCGTCCATCGCGACGGCCACAAACACCGGGCCGTCCACGTTCTGGTCTTCGATTCCCGCGGCCGGATATTTCTGCAAAAGCGTTCCATGGCCAAGGACACCTTTCCCGGCGCGTGGGATTCCTCCGCCTCCGGCCATTTGGCCAGCGGCGAGGATTACGCCGCCTGTGCCCAGCGCGAACTGCGCGAAGAACTGGGCTGTAGCGCCCCCGTTTCGCCCCGGCCGCTCTTCAAAATCGCCGCTTGCGCCGGAACCGGCCGGGAATTTGTCTGGGTCTATCAAGCCGCGTCAGAAGGGCCTTTCACCCTGCACCCTGAAGAAATCGAGCGCGGCGCATGGTTCACCCCGGATCAAGTCAACCATTGGCTGGCGCGCTGTCCGCGGGACTTCGCCCCCTCCTTCGCCCTGATTTGGAAAAGGTGGATTCAGGGAGCCGGCGCAACACCTGAAAACCCTGGCGATAAAAGTTAGCCATAACAGTAAGCCATAAAAGTTATCTTGCGTATGCGTGATAAACCGGTACGCTTTTTAGGATTGGGCGGGGTAGCCAAGTGGTAAGGCACGGCTCTGCAAAAGCTGTATGCGTCGGTTCAATTCCGACCCCCGCCTCCACTCCCAAGTGTGGGAGCATCAAGGAGTTGCGAAAGTTGGAAGGGCCACTGTCAGTGAAAGTGTCAGTGAATTGATGCGCGGGAAAACAACTCGCCACAATTCGCCAGTACTCCGCTGAAACTCGCCCACTACTCGCTAACGCGAGGGGAGTGGACTGGTTCACGATTCAGTGAATCAGATATGAAACAACGATTCATCATGTTCCGGCGAGCGGGCATTTACTACAGCGAGGACACGACCACCCGCCAACAAACCAGTCTCCGCACCAAGGACGAAGCCGAGGCCCTCACCCTTCTCCATTCCAAGAACGAGGCCCACCGGCAGCCCATCCTCAATCTACATATCGCCCGGACGTACCTGACCGCGACCGACCCGGAAATTGCCAAGCGCACCTGGCAGGCACCAATGGACGAGATGACCCGAACCAAGACCGGGCCGACGTTGATCCGGTGCAAGCGGGCGATGAAGGACAAGGCGTTTGACCTCATCCGCGACCTGCCGATTCTCGAAACCCATTCCGTCCAATTCTTGAAAGTGCTTGAGGCCGGTTCAGTGGCGACGAATGTGTTCTTGCGCCGGCTTCACAATTTCGCCCTCGACATGAGTTGGCTTCCCTGGCCGGTTCTCGCCAAGAAGCAATGGCCGAAGGTGCGCTTCAAAGAGAAGCGGGCGGTGACATGGGATGAACACCAAGCCATCATCAAAAAGGAACTTAACCCGGAGCGCCGGGCGTTTTACGAGTTTTGCTGGCACCTGGGCGGAGCACAATCCGACGTGGCGAGCCTGACCGCCGAGGACATTGACTGGCGGGGCAAGGTGGTCAGTTTCCACCGCCACAAGACCGGAACCGTTTCCATCATCCGCTTTGGCAAGGAGCTTGAGGGCATCTTGCGGTCACTCCCGCATGTCGGGCCGCTCTTTCCCAACCTGCTAAAAATGCGGGAGGCGCACCGGGCGACGGAGTTCAAGCGTTGCTGCCGCCGGTTGATGATTTCCGGCATCACGTTGCACAGCTACCGATACGCTTGGGCGGAACGTGCCAGGACCTGCGGCTACCCGGAAAGATTCGCCCAAGAGGCTTTGGGGCACCAAAGCAAGGCCGTGCATCGCGCCTACGCGAGAAAAGCCCAAGTTGTGATCCCGACCCTGGAGGATTACGAGCAGAAAATGGCAGCCGCCGAAAACATCATCGTGCCGATGCCCGTGCTTGCCGCATGATGAAACCATTCAATGCAAAAAATCTCCTTCCCCGCCCTTTCAATTAAGCCGATTGCCGCATACGTGAGTAATATGAGCACATGTGAGCACAAAGGAGAACAAGGGTTACGTGGAGCACCAGCGTTCGCTGCCTAAGTCACTTGAATTCAGCATGTTCCAATATATTATTCGCACGTTCACAGCAACTCAGACATTGAGTTTTTATCGGAAAAGTCATTTTTTGGCAAAAGCCTGTAATCCACAAGTCCCCTAACGCCCCAAGCAGCGCCAAACAATTCGTTGCAAAAAGGAGGTTAGGGATTACGATAAATGTGTGAACTGAAAGGCGCGAGCGAGCAGGGTCCAAACCTGCTCAAACTCGCACCCACACAAAAATCAGTTTGCAGGGTCGGGGGTCCAAACCCCGACCCGACTCACGCTCAACAACAAATATACTATGGCACGTAATCAAAAGATAGCCGAAAAGCGAACAGAGCTGCGCAAGCGCATTTTTCCGAATGTCGCCGAAACCGACCTCTGGCTTCGCCAGAAAAGCACCGGCTTCACGACAATCCCAAGAGCTTTGCCCTTGCTCCTCACCTTAATGGATCGTCTATCGAAGGGAAAGCCGGTATCGGGGACATATCTTGAACTCTGGTGCCGAATGTTCGACGAATGCTTCTTGAACCTGAAACCAAGAGAAATGGCGTTCCATGCCGGATTTTCCGGCCAACGCGCTGAACAAACGTGGGCTGAACGGATGAAGATCCTGGAAAAACTTGAGTTTATCAAAACTCAACCAGGCCCCGAAGGAGAGTTGAGTTTTGCGGTCGTACTAAATCCATATAAAGTCATCAAGCGGCATTTCAAAATGAAGGCCCCTGGGTTGGATGTTGCCGCGTATCACGCATTGATTCAACGCGCGAATGAAATCGGGGCCAAGGACCTTGATGACCCTCCCGCACCAGAACCGCCAGCGAGTACCACAGAATCGCCCCAAAGCATTCCAGCAAGACCGCCTAATCTCCCTCCGCGCAGGCCACCTCTTCCGACCGTGAATCCGTCAATAGTGAAACAGCGTAAGTGAAACGAAAGCGCATGAAGCAACGCGAATCACGACCCCGCCGCCACGAGCACGGATGAATGACTGTTCTGTGAAGCGTTCACAGGACCTTTCGTCTTCCGGGAATTTTGCCGGTGCCAATGCTGATTGACGGTGTTTGTCATCTTGGCAAGCCAGGAACGATCCTTGCAAAGCTCCAAAACGTCCGCCGTGGCAAAAAACTTAATCCCATTCGGCGCGGGGTTGCCAAGCGGCTTGAGCAGCCGAGACGAGACGAGAATCGGAAGATCGTGTGCCTGGCAACCGAGAACCCAGGCCGCTTGTTCTGCGGTCAGTCGGGCCGGAGGTTGCCCAACCAGCGACAGGAATTGATGTTGATCTTCTCTCATATTCAGTTTGCCCAATATCCTCTCGGTTCTGTTCCCGGAAGCTCGCCTTGCGTCAGCACCGCCTGCTTGGGTGGCGGTCTGAACACTTTGAATACCCGTGATACGTCCTGCCCGCTTTCGCGTTGCTCCGGGTCCCAGGCCCCCAGTTCCCGCCGCTCTCCGCTTTGCTTTCGGCCTCGCCGCGCAACCAGTTGTCTCGCCAATAAAAACGCCTGCATCCGCGACGCCTGGACATCCGCTTTTGGCAGATTCAGATCAGGCCACGGCCAGGGAGAACCATCAGACGTGCTGACCAAATCCCACCCATCCGCACGGGCCAGCTTCATGCTGCCGTAGTACGGCAAGGACAGGAGTTCGATCACCGGCTTCAAATGATAGGCCCATTTCGGCCCAAGACTCCGGGCGAAATCATCCGACGAGTCAAAGCGCAGCATTTCCGCCACGATGCCGAGCTTGGTCCGCCACAGGCTTCCCGCCCCACTGGCCCAGGAAAACCGCTCGTTGCAAACGCGGGCAACCCGCTTGCTGCAACCCACCAAGCGCATCCCCTTGTCTTCCGCCCTTCGGTTCTCGAAGGTCTTGGCGATGTATTTGGACACATACATCGCCATCGCCTGAGGGGTGCTGATAATCGGCAGCAAATGGCAGGCATCAAACTTGTAGTACCGGCGGCCCTTGGCTTTACGCCGTGCTTTGAACTCCCGCACGCCGCACAGCCGCCTGAATTCCTTCCAGATGGCCCGGAGATTCGGAGAGGCCAGGCGCTGGATTCCGGCGTAATAAGCGCCCTTGGTGATCTTGTGCTGCTTCTTGTCTTTGAACAATTGGTTCAAGGCGGCCACGTTGCAGCCCGTGCGGATGTCCTCTTTCGTGACCACCACGACATGAGCGTGCCAGGCCCCGCGTTCCTGCCGCTCAAAGATCTCAGGCCATTGCCGACGGCGTGCAGGTTGAAGTCACCAAGACCGCGCAGGAAGCCGGAATCCGCTTTCCGGTTTTTCTCACCCGCGCCGTTTTTGACGCTTACGTGACCGTGCCGCCGGGTGTCGAAGCCCAGGACGAAGCCGGCCGGCTTTGGGATATTATCACAATGGCCCGGTTTGCCATTCTCCGCAGCCGCCCCGGTTGCGACCGCTTGCCGGTTGCACTTTATGTTCGCAATGACAACCGCGCCCCTCGACTTGTCAGGTTGACCGCCGTTTGCGGCCCCCTCGACATAGACGACCCGCAGCCCGCCATTACCGTCATGCTCATGGATGAGGATTGACCGCCCGGAGAGACTCACCCGGCTGGACTGGCAGCGGTTCAGCCGTTTTTTTTGTCGTTGGGGACTCGCGCCGTCCCCAAACCCTGGCGCCGGGCCTCACGCCGGCCCAGACCCGCGCCAGAGGGCAAGCCCTCATGGACTCCAATTCCGCTCGCGCTGGCCTTCACGCTCCCGCGCCCTTTCCGGCAATGCCGGAAGGAAACGGTTCGCAGTTCACTTTCAACACCTTTCCTATTGCTCGCCTGCTGCAATTTTGTTAGCATGACAGTGTCGGACCACAGAGAATGCTAAAAATTATGTCGTTCGAGCTTTTTCAACAAGGCGGCCCGCTGAATGTCAAGAGAGTTGGCCAGAACCAATATTCCATGAGCATTTCCTTTCCAAGAGACGCAGACGGGCGTGTTGCTCGCGAGTGTCCGACAGCGGACTGCTCGCCGGGATATTTCAAAGTTACTCCCGGCACAGGCATAACGGGCAGCCAGACTGTTGCCTATTGCCCGTATTGCCGAACGTCCGCCGTGCCGACCGATTTTCACACCAAGGAACAAGTTCGCTACGCTAAAGATCTGGTGTCACGCGAAGCAATGACCGCAATTCAGCGAGCGATGCAGGAAGCATTGGGTCTGGGTTCTGGAGGAAAAAAGCGTCTTGTGGACGGTTTGATTAAGGTGGACTTGGAAATGAAATCGAGTCCCCCAAAACACGTTTGGCAGCCGTACGAGGAAATCCTTCGTCGCGACCTCATTTGCCCAAGATGCACGCTCAACCATTCGGTGTATGGATTGGCGATTTGGTGTCCCGACTGTGGCGAGGATATTTTTCCAACACACGTCAAAGGAGAAATCCGCGTGATTGAAGCGATTGTCGGCGACGTTGATCGGCGACGCCGGGAACTCGGCACTCGCGTAGCGGTTCGGGATTTGGAAAATGCACTTGAAGACTTGGTTTCCGTTTTTGAGGCGACACTTAAAATCGAAATCCGCCGCTATCGGAAAGCCAAAGGGGACACCAGCGACCAAATCGCCGCCGCCATGAACAAAATCGGCAGCCGATTACAGTCCGTTTCAAACGCAGTCGCAATCATCCCTCCGCTGTGTGATGGAATTTTACTATTCCCTGCCGCTTCGGCGGATGAACGGAGGCTGGACCGAGTTTTTCAGAAGCGACATCCTATCACGCATAACCTTGGCGTCGTTGACCGGAAGTATATTGAGAGAGTGCGGTCGGGTGACGCCGAAGGAACGGAAGTGCGCGTTGAGAAGGAGGAGATTCTCGAAACCGCCCAGATCACTTACGCTGTCCTGTCGGAATTCCACGCACAGCTTTTTCCTGCCGCAACCCCACAAGCGGCCTTGCCAACTGTCAGTGAAACTGTCAGTGAAAATACTGAAAAGTAGTGCCAAATAGTGGCGAGTTAAAGCAAATAGTTCTTGACCTTCCGAGGGAAAACCCGTATTCTCCTCGTATCTGAATCGGGGAACAAAGTCCAATTCCGACCCCCGCCTCCATTCGCCGATTCCCTCGGAGTCCGGCGAGCTTGAAATGAGGCAGGGGCCGAAAACCGGCCAAAAACCCCCGATATGCACCAAAATATGCACCAAAAACAGGCATTCGCTGGAAACCGGCGGAAACCCGGTGGAAACCGGCGGCATACCTGTTGGCGAGGAATTGCTCTTGGAAGACCTTGCATCCAGGTATGAAAGAGCAATATCGAATTGTG
>Ga0326728_10004078_pt1 | contig 43949 bp, 33 predicted proteins | sample MB3enrmetagenome_FD_207602 | JGI IMG/M metagenome (GOLD analysis project Ga0326728, IMG submission 207602) | Lab enriched peat soil microbial communities from McLean, Ithaca, NY, United States - MB31MN | ecosystem: Environmental > Terrestrial > Soil > Wetlands > Peat | place: USA: New York...
CGTGCTCGGCCTCACCGGCTCACGTTCCCGGATGATCTTCCGCATCTCATCCAGCCCCGACTGCAACAACTCCTTCGTGTCAAACGGCGTGCTCCCGGTTAGCAACTCGTACAGCAGAACACCCAGGCTGTAAATGTCCGAACGCGTATCGATGTCCAACCCGCTCATCTCCGCCTGCTCAGGGCTCATATAGGCCGGTGTCCCGATGAACTGCTGGATCTGGGTGTAAATGGTCTTTTCCGTCAGTTCCTGCTGCGTCGCCTTGGCAATCCCAAAATCAATCACCTTGGGCATCGGCACCCCATCATGCAAGGTGACCAGGATGTTCGAGGGTTTGATGTCCCGGTGGATGATCCCCTTCTGGTGCGCGTGCTGAATTGCGTGGCAGACCTGGATGAACAGGTCCAGCCGCCCCCGCGTGGCAAGTTTCTCTTGTTCGCAGTACTGGGTGATCGAAATGCCTTTCACCAACTCCATCACGAAGTAGGGTCTCCCGGCTTCCGTGGCCCCCGCATCCAGCACCTTGGCAATGTTGGGGTGGTCCATCAACGCCAGGGCTTGTCTCTCCGCCTCGAACCGGGCCACTACCTGGTTGGTGTCCATCCCCAGCTTGATGATCTTGAGCGCAACCCGCCGTTTTACGGGTTCACGCTGCTCCGCCACATAAACGGCTCCAAAGCCTCCTTCCCCAATCTTCTCCAACAGCCGATAGCGGCCGATCTGCGTGCTAGGGCCTTCCTCGTTGGGCCGTTCAACCACCAGAGTCGGAACTTGGGGATCAGCGACGATTGACCCCTCGCCAGCTTGGGCTTGAACTGCCAGTAGTGCCTGAACCCGCATGCGCAGGTCTTCATCTAAGCCACATGCGCCGTCCAGAAAGGCAGCACGCTCACCGGGTGGCCGCTGCCGCACCTGGCGAATGATCCACTGCTCTCGGCTGTCAATTGGGGTCATGGTGATCGTTAAAGACACTATTACTCCATCCCAGCAAATATGCAAACGGGAAATCAACCATCACAATCGAGAAACGAAAGGAGAACACCATCAATGCTCTGCTCAAAATGCAACCAGGCCTTCGATTCGCTGCTGGATGATGGCCGCTGTGAAGACTGCCACGCCCAAGCTGAGGATCGCCGGCTTGAAATCATCGAATTGGCGCGAAACGAACACCAGCAAGACGGGGAGGTTGAAATCGACGACAACGCCCAACTCAGCGAGGGCAACGACAACGGCTGCTACGTGCAAGCTTGGGTCTGGGTCGAGTTTGCTGGCACTGAGTACGACAAAGACAAGGAAGAAAACCATGAACGACAGGAAACAACCGAAAGACCCAAGTAAATCCAGGGAGCATATATTCAGCCCCCATACCGACTTGTGCGTCTGTTGCGGCAAGGACACATCGAACATTACTTTGCCAGGGTCTGCGATCAAATGAAGGCGGTCTATTTCTCCAACCCCATCGTCTTAAGGAGAGCGAGGAACCGCGGCTCCGAGCGAAGGTTTTGCCAGGCCGGGCTGTAGTTGAGTTGAGGCATGGGGGCGAGGTGGGCTTCAACGCCTTTCTCCAGCCAATTCAAAGCGTTCTCGCGATCTCCGAGACCATGGTAAATCAGGGCGATCTCGCATTGGACTCCGTATCCGCGCTGGAGGAAACCCGTTAGTTGATCGAGCACTTCGCGAGCCTCATTGGGTCGACCGGACATCGCGTAAGCATACCCGAGGTGACCAAGTCCCAAAGGAGCGTTCTCAACGGATGCGGTGACGCCCTGGAACTCCGTGATAGCTTCGCGGTACATTTGTTTCATTAAATAAGTCTGGCCCAGGCACAGGTGGTTACCAAAGAAGCGCGGATGTAGCTCGAGCGCGGCCCGGCACGCAGTGATGGCTTGATCGTAGTAGCCCTGGTTGTGGAGAACCCAACCCACGGCACTGTTGATGATGGGCGAGAGCGGATCGAGCTCCTGTGCCCGCTGAATCTCGCGGCTGGCTTCATCAAACCTACGCAACTCCAGAAGAAGGTCCGAATACCACTTGTGCGCGGTCGCGTAATTCGGACTGAGGGTGAGGGCGTGTTTGAATTCCGCGTCGGCCCCCTGCCAATCCCATTCATCCCTTCTGACATAAGCGAGAGCCGCGTGAGCTTCCCCCAGCCTGTCGTCGAGCGTGAGCGCTGCCAGCGCGGCGGCACGCGCGTGGGGAATGGCTTGCTTAGTGGGAAAACGCGAGTAAAAAGGCAGAGTCAAATAACAGTCAGCTACCCCTACATGCGGCAGGGAGTAATTCGAGTCTTTGAGCAAAGCCTGTCCAAAATAGTCGAGCGCTTTGTTTATGCCTTCCTCGGTGCGCTGGTTCCACAAGGACAGCCCCACCAAATAAAGCCGGTGCGCCTCTGGATTCTCCGTCCCCTTCTTCTCAAGGTGCTCCTTTTCGCCGGGAAGCAACTGGACTCTCATGGCGGCCACGACCTGCTGCGCGATCTCACTCCGCAACGCCAGGAGATCGCTCACGTCCCGGTCGTAATTGGTGGCCCAGAGATGGAAGCCATCGGCGATATTGATAAGCTGCGCTGTGATGCGGAGTTTATTGCCGGATTTGCTCACACTCCCTTCCAGGACGGTGGCGACATGGAGTTGCTGGCCAATCTTCTGGATATCATCGGTCTTGCCTTTAAATACAAAACAGGAGGTCCGGGCGGGCACGCGCAAACCCCGCACTTGGGCCAAAGCCGTGCATAGCTCTTCGGTGATCCCGTCGCTCAGATACTCGTTCTCCTTGTCGGAACTCATGTTCACAAATGGCAGGACAGCGATGGATTTCTGGTCAGGGAGGGGTGTCGCGGACTTCAACGCCTCATTGGCAGGACCGGACGAGATTGAGGGTGTTCCGCCAGGCTGGTGCATGTGCAACCAGACGGAGGCTATGGTCAACAAGATTAGTACCGCTCCGCCAGGCAGGAGCACTCTGCTCAGATTCGAGCGGGGCTTGGATTTGGTTGCGCTGGGTCGGCCTGCGGTGCCTCCACCCTCCCACGGCAGCACGACGCGATAGACATCTACCAGCGTCCGGATGTTTTTCAGCTCCGGCGCGCCCAGCTTCACCAGCGAAACACCCAGTTTGTTCGCGACCTGGTCAACCACCGGCCCGGAAAGACAGATCCCACCCGCTTCCGCGAGTGGTTCGATGCGGGCAGCAATGTTCACGCCGTCGCCAAACATGTCGGCCTCGCGCAAGACCACATCTCCCAGGTGAACGCCGATGCGAACCTGGATTCGGCGTTCTGGTGCAGCGGAGGCATTGTATTCGACCAATGACTTTTGAATTTCAACCGCACACTGAGCTGCTTCCAGTGCGCTAGTGAACTCGACCAGGAATCCGTCGCCCGTGCTCTTGATCTCGCGGCCATTGAATTTGGGGAAAGTTGAGCGCAGGAGAAGCTGCTGCTCAGCGAGCAACCCCAGCGCCAGCTTCTCATTGCGCTGAGCCAACGCGCTGTAACCCACCATGTCCGTGAACATGATGGCGGCAAGTTTGCGCTGTTCAGTGCTGGGGCTCATCTTTCTCAGCCGCCATTCTCCGTCGAAACCTCGGATCCACCTCCTCGGAGGAGGCCTGAAAACGGCTGTCGATCGGCAGCCCAACGTCCGTAACGATCAGATCTCATGAACATCACAAGATAACCCACTTGCGGTTGAAAGCAAAGGGTGTCTGGTCCGATCCCGCAGGCCATCATCCCAAGACCATCACGGAGAATTGGGTCGATGCGGCACAAGCGGTCTTGAGCACTTTCCACCGTCCAAACGCAGCCTGGGCAGACCCCCGCCTGCCCTAACCAAACCAGTAACCATCAACATCATGCAACGAAAGGAAAAACAGCAAATGAAAACACAAATCACCAACTACATCAGAGCCGGTTATCCTCGCCTGTACCCCGTCTCCCCAGAAGAACAACGGGTGGATGCAGAAATGAAGCAAATCGCCCAGGACCTTAAGTACAGCCTTCACGTCTGGTCGGTCGTGGATGGACTGGTCGACACTAAAAAGCACACCACCACCGCCGCCGACGACCCCCTGGAAGCCCTGGTCGCCATCAAGGACATGGGCGAAAAGACCGTCATCCTCCTGCGCGACTTCCACCTGTTCCTGCAAGACCCCAACCCCATCCTCATCCGGCAGCTCAAGGACGTGCTCCAGGAGGCCAAGACCAAATCGAAGACCTTGATCATCCCGGGCTGCCGATTGTGCCTTCCTCCCGAGCCTGAGCACGAACTGACCGTCATCGAGTTCGCGCTGCCTGGAAAAGAAGAGTTGAGGACTGTTCTGGGCGGCATCATGGAATCGGCCGGCATCAAGAGCATGGAGACCGAGGCCAGGGAGAAGGTGATCGATGCACCTTCCGGCCTGACCACCATCGAGGCTGAGAACGCCTTTGCTCTATCCGTGGCCGAGAACAAGAACATCGATCCCGCCATTGTCGCCAGGGAGAAAGCTCAGGCGGTGAAGAAAGACGGCATCCTGGAGATCGTCGAAACCAGAGAATCCCTGGAATCCATCGGCGGCCTGGACGTGCTCAAGGAATGGCTGTTGAAGAGGAGAAACGCCTTCAGCCAGCGTGCCATCGAATACGGCCTCCCCACACCCAAGGGCCTGCTCATCATCGGAATTCCTGGAACCGGCAAACCCCTGACCGCCAAAGCCACAGCCAGGGTTTTCGGCGTTCCCCTGCTGGAACTCGATGCCGGCCGGATTTTCGCCGGACTGGTCGGTCAATCAGAGTCCAACCTCCGCGCCGTCATCCAAACCGCAGAAGCCATCGCGCCCTGTTGCCTCTGGATTGACGAGGTGGAGAAGGGATTCAGCGGCACGAAAAGCTCGAATGCAACAGATGGCGGCACCTCAAGCAGGGTCTTCGGCAGCTTCATTTCGTGGATGCAGGAGAAAAAGGCACCTGCGTTCGTGGTCGCCACAGCCAATGACGTGTCCCAACTGCCGCCCGAGATGTTGAGGAAGGGAAGGCTCGATTGGCGACATCCTTTGAACAGGAGAAGAGGGGATTGAGGAAGATTGGAGTTTAGGGGTTGGAGACAGGCTTTTGGGGTGGGGAGCTGGAAAGGGGAATTTGGCCTTGGGCTGGATTCCTCTTTTTTAGCTAATGTCTCTCATTTCCTCTCTGTCCCTTGTTTGACTCAGTGGGGCGAGGTCTGGCAAATGCTTGCGACAGCGTCCGATGCCCCAGAGAATCATCAAGCCCAAACACGCGCCCCCAGTGTCGAGCAATACATCCCAAACAGAACCCTGACGAGAAGGGACAAAGGTCTGGTGGAATTCATCAGTGGCGGCATAGAGCGCCGCCAGACCCAGGGCTGAACCTGCCCGAGGCCATGACCATGAAACAGGGTCCCGCTGCCGGATCGAGCGCAAGGCCCGCCAAAGCAGTGCTGCCAGGACCGCATACTCACTCAGGTGCGCGCCTTTGCGGATCGTCACCACAATCGCATGGACCGCCTCCTCGGACAGATGGGGAAACAGCCAGCGGACCAGCGGGACAAGAATGCGCGAGGTGTGCTGGAAAGATCCAGCATCGCTAGAGGCTGCGAAGATGATGCTGATCCAGACCAGCACCGGCCCCCATAACTTGGTGAACTGCCACAGTTTCCGCACACCCCACGATACCGGGCTGTGCGCGCGGCGGCAATCTGGATCACGTGGTTGTTGGGCTCCCAGGCGTACTCTGCCTGGACAGCAAAGACTGGCGCGGGGTCGTGTCCGCTGATGGCCAAGGGGAACTGCTCTGCAAGGGAAAACCCCTCGAGGAGCCCTACGTGCGCCAGCTCGCCGGCCGGGTGATGGGGATAAAGGGCAGAGTGAAAGCCCTTGCGCCGGGCCTCGACCCGTATTTCAAGACCGTCTTTGTCTTCACCTCGGCCCGTGTTGAGGCCGATTGGGGAACCACCAAGAGCGTCCACTGCATCCGGGACGAGCAGCTTTTCAAGTACATCGTGGAGGGCAAGAAGGGCGAGAGGCTGACCAAGGAGGAGGTGAACACGATCGCCCACGCATTCGTCGGTCTTGCGCACATGGACACGCACTTCACCGACAAGGCTGAGGGAAACGGCAGACCACGGCCTTCGGCTATCCATATCATCGAATTCCCGGCGATAGTGAAACAGACCAGGAGAATGCGCAAAGCGAATCGCGCTGAGCGTGGATGGCGCCTTTTGCACCCATGTCCTGCGGTGGGAAAACAGACGCCATTGCCACAATCCGGGTCTTGATTCCCGCCTCAATTCACCCCTCGAAAGAAGACTATGGCCTGTCCCTGAACTGAAAAATGACCGAACGGAGTTGACTGCACCGAAGGGAGGACATAGTATCGCGACGCATGTTAAGCCGAGTTATCGCCGTGAGTATCGCCCTGTTCATCCAGGTGGCGGTCCTCCGAGGACAATCTCAGGCCCAACCCGCTCTCACCAACTGGAATCCGGGACTGGGGGTTGGAGCCAAGGCTCCGGCGTTCAGACTTGTTGGGCAGGACGGCAAGGAGCATGACCTTTCCGAACTGCTGGTTAAGGGCAAGCTGGCATTGGTGTTTCAACGCTCGGCCGATTGGTGACCCTATTGCCAAGCGCAGTTAAGGGAACTGCAATCCAACCTGAAAGAAATCGAAGCAGCCGGCGGCAAGTTGGCGGTGATTTCCTACGATTCGGCCGATGTTCTCAAGCGTGTGGCGGCGAAACGTGAGGTCTCTTTTCTGCTTTTGTCGGATCCCGGCAGCAAGACCATTGAGGCATTCGGCATCCTGAACAAAGAGGCAACCGGGAGAGCCAAAGGCGTCCCGTACCCAGGCGTTTTTATTCTCGACGGGAGGGGAATCATCCGGGCCAAGCTCTTCAACGAAGGTTACAAGGAGCGGGCCAAGAGTGCCGACGTGATTCGGGCCTTGAAGGAAGTCGAGTAGGCCGTCGCAGAAGTGGGCAACGGATGGGTCCGGTCAGGAGCGTGGAGGCCAAGGCGCCCGTACCGCAGCGCCATCAGAGCGAGCGGGTTCATGGCGACAACGCAGACGGCCAGAATCCCGCGCATCAAGATAAAACCAACCTCACTTCCTCTGGTTCTGGAAGACCCTCTTGGCCCTGGCGATTCACCTGGTCCCCACCTGGATTGTCCTGGGTGTCCTGGCGTTGACGTGGCGCAGGGAATGGGTAGGCGCAATTCTGTTCAACCTCCTCGCCCTTTGGTATTTGGTCACGGCGTGGGGGCGATTCAATTGGTTAGCGTATGCCCTGATTTCCGGGCCGTTGTGCGTCGTGGGCATTCTCTTCCTCCTCAACTGGATACGCCGGGCAGACCTTCGCCCCAGTGCTTGAGGTGGCGCGGTTCGGTCGCCAAAGTCGAGGTCCAGTCTGCGTTTTTCGTGTCCTGGCCCTCTCAACCTCGAATATTTTAGCCCCATGGTCTCGCTCACCAATGCGCGGAACTGCGAATACGGGGGGTTGCTGACGATCCAGTCCCAGCGCCCCTTGGCGGCCAGGAAGTCCCGGCCGGCGGCGAGGTCGCACCAGTCGCAACCGGGGAGGGCCTTGGCGAACGCGCCGCCACCCCTGCACGGCTCCAGTACCCTCCCGGAGGGCATGAAGTGCGCCACGATGGCCTTGGGCAGCTCGGGGGGCGTCTGGACGTCGTCGTTGCCGCCGTTGGGCAGCAGTCACAGCCGTTTCCTTGCGAAGGCACGTCCTGAAGCGCTTTTCAGATAGCGTTCAAAGGCCGCGGCGCGGGCGGGGTCGCGGAACGCGACGGCGGACTTAATTCGCCAGGGCCGATGCTTCGACGTGTGAGGGACGTCGCCCCGGTTGTGCCTGGCGAGGCGGTCACGAAGGTCCATTGTCATGCCGGCGTAGTAGCGATCCGGATTGGCGTCGGACTGGAGAATGTAAACGTAATGAAAAGCTTGCATTGGAATTGGCCCGCCTTCGTCCGCAAGCGGACTACGGCGCGGCAGCCTTCGCGGTCACGACGCGTGGCGGTCAGTCCCGGGTTCGCTCAGGCGGCTTGCCGAGCCGTAGCTCGCTTCCGAGCGAGCATTGCCCGCCGCCGCGCTCCGCGCTATGGCGGGCAGCCTTCGCTGGCCCGCCAGCCGTAGCTGGCTTCCGAGCGACCGGAGGCTGGCCTGCCAGCCGTAGCTCGTTCCTACGAGCGAAGGCTGGAGGCGAGGGTCGGAATCGGGCAACCCCCGCCCCTTTTACCCCCCCGTAACCTGGCCAGCCGCGTCCAGGCGCACCCAAGATGACTGTAGCCGAACCAGGCCGAAACTGGCCCCGGGGTTCGCGTTTGGGTTCGCGTTTTGGCGTTGGCGCGGACAGGTCGATCATCACAAAACCTATAGCGACCAGCGGCGGGAAAAGATCCTCCAATGCTTGGAATTACCGGATTCTCATGTCCGGCGCCGGTTCAGGGTCTCGCCGGACCGAGCCCTACAACGATCCGTTATTATTTCTTCGGCCGGTATGAGCAGTTGCTCCTCGCGGTCGCCGGAGTGGGAAATCTCTATGGCGGACATGCCGCGGCTGACTTGCCGCGACAAGGCTTCAAAAGAGGCAGTATTAGGCCTCTGGGCCTAGACGGAGTTCGGTGCGCCGCTCGAATATGCGCTCTAGCTAGCTATAGCTAGCTAGCCAGCGGATCTGTCCGCAGAGCGATAAGCACATGCTCTGCATCTCGTCCAGATGCTAGTTCAGCCCACTGCTGGACATGCCCTTGGGACCGATTTTGCCCCAGCGCACACTCATCCGTTCAACGTTGCCATCCCGGAGGTTCAGGAACCGATTTGTGTAATCCGCATCCAGTGCCTCGAGCCTGGCTGGCTTCACATCGGGAGCTCTTGCCGGGGCGAACGCCGTTGAGGGCAGTGGGCGGTTGAGCGGTTCATAAACGAATCGCGTGCGCATAGCTGCGGCTTCCGACTCGGCGACCAGATAGGTCTCGGCGTTTATCCACCACCGCTGGCTTGGGGATACCCCCGGCCCGCCGGCCCTGGATTCGACCAGGTAGCAATCAGCGCCGGAGATGTGGGTCATGCCGGCGTACACCAAACCCATGCACTGCGCCGCCTTGGCGGGTGGGTCGGCGGCAAGCCCAAACGGATCGGCAATCGAAATATCCGGAAACCGCATCGCATTGGTTGGGCAGAGGACCAAATCCGGGATTTGGGCCGAGCCAGTTTCCCACCACCAATTCTGGCCATCACAGCCGATGCGGAACAGGCCACCCATGATTTGGGACACATCGCCATAATACTGGCCCGGGTGCTGCCACTTGAAAGTCGCGCTCGCGAAGCAGAGGCTCCGGTGAGACAGCATCGTCGTCTGCACATGCTCGACGAGCGACGTCATCTGGGCGCGCCGCCGCTGCATGGTCTTTAGCAAGGTTATAAGCGTCATGTCGTTAGACCCGGGTGCCGCCCGGCTCGCGCTGCCGTCTAGCACGGGAGAGGCCGGGGCTCCATCTGCGGCGGCCGGTGCCGCAGGCGGCTTTCCCGTTGTGAAGCGCCAGACGTGCAGGGCCGGCGTATTGCCCTGCGTCGACACGAAGCCCTGCCCGAAGCCCGACTCCCGGATACCGACGACGATCTGGTGGAGGACGCCCGGCACCAGGCGCACGGAGATGGCAAACTCGAACGTATTCGAATCGTAGCGAGGGTATTCGGTGGAAAGATAATCGCCTGATTCCCAATCGAGCTTGACGGCGAAGGGATCCATCGGCCGGTCGAACCGGACGCGCAACTCAGTCATCGGCGGGACTGCCAGGGCCTCCGGCGGTGGGTGTACTGACACTACCCTGGGCCGGGACTTGTCGCCTGTCTCTTTCGCGATCTCTTGCCGGTGGTCGGGCGGCGGTTGGGCCATGAGTTCGATGGCCTCCGCCGAGAGGTTGAGTGCCCGCCCCTCGAACTCGGCCGCATAGCGCGCCGTACCGGCCCGGGTATCCACGGCAAAAAAGCGCCGCGGCCCCTCCTTCGTATCCACGTCGACCGTCATCTGGCCAGGGCCGGGAATTGTCGCCCCGCCCTCGGCGCTCCAGCTCGACAGCATCTTCATGTTGGCAATCGCGCACATCTCGTCCTTCAACTTCTCCGCGCCATCCGCCGAAATTGTGGCTTGCGGGAACAGCCGGGCGATTTCCCTTGGGTGAAAACGGAGCCAGACATGATCGGGTCGCTCCGCTTGGCCTGCAACCCGGGTGTTCAAGCTCGCGTCGTCCCGCGGGATGAGCACGGCCCAGACTGCGCCCTCGGCGCAGTGCCCTATTCCCAGATCGGCAGGTCCGGACTCGATCCGCAGCTCCCGGCCAATGGCGAGGTCGAACCGCGAGACTCGGAAAACATCTTCCCGCCCGAAGCTCCAGGCTCGGGTGTGGCCGGGCGACGGGTCGCCGCCCGTGAGAGCGGTTGGGTACTCCTGCAACAGGTCTCCCGGGCGAACGGGTTCCGCGCGCAGGCCGGTCATCTCGATCCGATGGTCTAAAAAAGACCAGCGGTCCATCTTGATGAGGGCCTTGCCCCGCTTGAACAGCCAAAAGGAGTTAGTGACTTGGAACTCGTACCAACTGCGCCAGGACTGATCGGGCATTCGCCATTCGACGAACCGAGGGGCACGGCCGCCAGGCATTTCGAAGAAGTCCGGGTCGAAGGTGAATGTGCTGTTGAACCGCGGGTTGAGCCCAATGGCAGAGGAGTCCGAGGTTCCAATGAACAGTGGCAGCGCCTTGAGCGGTTCGATGAGGATTCGCGCCGAGCCGGCCCGAAAGCCGGCGCTCGAGTAATGTGTGTCGCCCGCGCCCATCCCGACGTGGACCGTCACCGGGGTTTGGAACATAACATCCACGGCCACAACCGTTTTGCCGCTCCACCTGGCCGTGCCAACGGAATGGACCGTGTAGTTACTGGGGGCACTCAACATGGCCGCGAGCGGTGTTCGGAAACTGGCGCCGACCCGCAAATCAGCCGGAGACTTCCACCGCGCGGTCACTGGCTCGGTCAACTTGTTCTCGAAGGTGCGCAGTTGGCTGAGGGAATGTTCGCGGAAAACGCTGCTCAACGACCAGTGGATGGCCTTCCGTTTGAATGAGTATGTGGCTCGGACGGCCTGGGGCTCGAGCCATGGCCGGTTAGTGGCCAACACCCGGAGCGCCAGGACCTGGGCCTCCGCCTGGCCGCCCGCCGGTGTGTACTCGAGCGCCTCGGGCCGGGCCGAGCGCTGCACTAGCCAGGTGACTCCAGCCGCAAGGCCGGCGCAGACCGCGCCGGCGCCAACCCACCCTGCCAATCGCCAGAGCCTGAATCTTCTTTTTTGTGGGTTGCCGTCCTGCCCCGGATCGGTTGCGCCCTGCGTGTTCATGCTTTCAGGTGTTAGCCGACGTCACCTTGTTTATTCCGGCAACGGTGCCAGGCGCAAACGCTCCAAGGCGGCGGTGAGCAGGTCGTCCCGCTCCCCTTCGAACGCCCCCGGGACCGGTTGGAAAGGAACTTCCGGCCGGAGCACGAACATGGCGTAGTCGCGGTCGAAGGCCTCCCAAAGCTGGTCGAAGGCCGCGCGGGCCGTATCCGCGGTCAAAGGTGGCGGTTGGCGCACCGCCCTGCCTTCGAACGCGGCAACGTATTTCGCAGTCCCAGCCTCGGTGTCCACCACGAAGAAACGCCGGGGGCCGCCTTTCGTGTCCACGTCCACAGTGAGACCTTTGGGCGCCGGGATCATTGCCTTGCCGCCCGATTGCCAGCTTGAATTCATCTTCTGTCCAGCGATGGCCCGCATCTGGCCTTTTGGGCCACCGCCGGTTCCGGCTGCCGAAATGGTCTCCGGCGGGAAAAGGCGATTGATCTCCCTGGGGTGGAACCGCAACCAGATACTGGCGATGGATTCTTCCTGGGTCGCCGCCTGGCGGGTGAGGCTTCCGGTCTCCTTGGGTATGACCACGGCCCATACAGCCCCGTCCGAACAATGCCCGATGCCGAGATCAGCGGGCCCGGTTTCAATGCCAAGGCCCTTGCCGGCCTGGAAGCTGAACCGCGTGGCCTGGTAGAGGTCGGCGGCCGTGAATTCCCAAGGCCGGGCGTGGTCGGCCGAGGTATCGCCGGCCGTCAGCCTGGTGGGATAGCGTTGCAACAAGTCAATCCCTCGACTGGACATGGAGAGAGCCATCAGGAACACACCCACACCGACGAAATTCATCTTGCAAAGTCGCTTGGTTTTCATAAAGCCTTTCCCGAGTTGCCTTCAATGGTTTAGACCGAACAGGCGTGCGGGAATCACGTTACAAATCGCAAGCGTTCTTGAATTTTGATGAGGGGCACAGCTATCACGAATAGGCTCACCGTCCGGACGATTCCTCGATGAGACGGGTATGGGCGATGCTCCCCTGCCAGCCTCGGCGGGCCCAGCCGGCGGCCAGCCCCAGGCCGAACTGGGGCCAGTCCGGCGGGGTTGGGAGCTCGGCCAGCTCGACCAGGGCGAACCCGGCCCTGCGCATGTCCTCCTGGCGGCTCCGGGCGAACCAGGCGAAAAGCGGCCCCGGGGTTCACGTTTGGGTTCGCGCTTTGGCGTTGGCGCTGATAGGTCGATCATCAAAAACCTATAGCGACGAGGGGCGGGAAAAGGTCCACCGCTTGGCAGGAATTGGAACGGTGAACAGTGTTGCGGCGGAACTGACAGCGGACAGTGTGTCTCAACTGCGACCGACGCCCCAGATCTGTGTAACCCTCCATGTCTGAGGGTTGATCGGGCACCCTGTCACTTCGATTTCAGCCTCGTGCTGTCCCCTCCAGCATCAGGGAGACCAGATTTGCCGGGGTTGGGCTGGATTGTCCGCAGAAATGCACATGTTATGGGTTGACCCTCTTTTTTAACATAAATTTGTTTGGCGGCAGACTGGGACGTGGTTGTAGAATCCTGGTTGGCTAGGGCGCGGATGGCGGTGCGCCCGTGGTCAAGAACCCCGATTGGGCGCTTGAACGGCATATACTGAAGATATAAAAATGGTGTGGATCTCGATATACGAACCGGTGGTTCATTTAGTCAACAGTTTGGCAATGGTATGACGCGCACGACTAGAATCATGCTCGCCATCGCAGCGACCGCCATATCGGCTGTCGCTGTCTGCTTCTGGGCGTTGCGGCCGCTTGGCTTCGCGTCATATATGGGTTCCTCGATGGCCAGCGACGCAGAAATCATCCGGCAGTACTGGCCATACCGCCTGATGCAGCCGGAGTGGGTTAGCACCGTCCCCAGCAGGCTGGTGAACTGGCACCTTACAGAGGCCACCGCTCGTTTAGCGCTGGTCGGCGGCCTGTGGCTTCTGTTCGTTAGCATCGTGGGCCGTGGCGTGGCTTTCACACCACCATGGCGACGTGGGGGGAAGCCGAACCCGCCGCTTCAGGCAACGGGGCCATGACATCGGGGTTTCGTATGCTACGCCTTGATGGCGCCGTGCCTGAGCGGCATCGTTCGGCAGACTCAGCATGACAGCAACCTTACCAAAACTACTGGGGATTTCCGGTATCGCGACTGCTGGCTTGGCGCTTGGTTTCTACGGCTACGAGGTGGCGCTGCCCTACCGATTGTCGCTAGAGCAGGAGGAGATGCTAAGTCGCCTAGCGCCAATGCAGTTCTGCGCCTCGTTGCTTGCGTTTTTGCTTGGACTGGTAGCCCTTGTTGCCGGCCGGCGTCTCACCTCGTCAGGGCCGCTATACGCCAAGATAGCGCTCGTAGCGGGAGCCTCCGCCCTGCTACTGGGGATACTCACACCTCACGTTCATTCCGTTTCTCGCGGGCCTACGGTTAGCGCCTCGCCGAACCTCTCGTTGCAGGCGACGCCGGATTGCGTCTCGCTGTTGATTGTTGCTCAGGTGCGCGGGGCGCCTGACGGCTGTAACCCGCCCGCTTAGGGCTGTTGGTCGAACCTTGTCTGCGCGATGCCGCCCTGCCAGCCCCGGCGGAGCCAGCCGGCGGTCAGCTCGATGCCGAACTGAGGCCATTCCGGCGGGACCGGGAGCTCGCAGAGCTCGACCAGGGCGAACCCGGCCTGGCGCATGTCCTTGCGGCGGGCGCGGACGAACCAGGCCGGCGCCAGCGCGACGAAGACCACGTTGTCGGCCAGGTCCATGGCCTTGCGGCAGAAGTCGCGGAACCGGGAGAACGGCGGGTTGGAGACGATCCAGTCCCAGTGACCGCCCTTGACCGCCAGGAAGTCCCGGCCGGCGGCGAGGTCGCACCAGTCGCAACCGGGCATGGCCTTGGCGAACGCGCCGCCACCCCTGCACGGCTCCAGTACCCTCCTGGAGGGCATGAAGTGCGCCACGATGGCCTTGGCCAGCTCGGGGGGGCGTCTGGACGTCGTCGTTGCCGCCGTTGGGCAGCAGTCACAGCCGTTTCTTTGCGAAGGCACGTCCTGAAGCGGTTTTCAGATAGCGTTCAAAGGCCGCGGCGCGGGCGGGGTCGCCTCGTTGGCGATTATAGGTGTCGATGGAGGAAGGCCCGGCCCGAGCCTGATTTGAGGTAGCGCTCGAATGCGAGGGCGCGCTCTCTGCTTCTGAAAGCCGTGGCGGATCTGACAACCCAAGGCCTGAATTTCGAGGTGTGAAGGACCTTGCCGGCATTGTGTTCGGCCAGGCGTTTTTGGAGGTTACCGGTTTGCCCTGTGTAATGCTCGTCAGGGGAAGAGACGGATTGGAGGGTATAGACGTAATGGTAACCGTTCATGTCCGGGGGTCCGCCGTCGCGCTCCGCGCTATGGCGGGCAGCCTTCGCTGGCTCGCCAGCCGTAGCTCGTTCCTGCGAGCGAGCATTGCCCGCCGTCGCGCTCCGCGCTATGGCGGGCAGCCTTCGCTGGCCCGCCAGCCGTAGCTCGTTCCTACGAGCGAGCATTGCCCGCCGCCGCGCTCCGCGCTATGGCGGGCAGCCTTCGCTGGCCCGCCAGCCTTCGCTCGTTCCTACGAGCGAGCATTGCCCGCCGCCGCGCTCCGCGCTATGGCGGGCAGCCTTCGCTGGCCCGCCAGCGGTAGCTGGCTTCCGAGCGACCAGAGGCTGGCCTGCCAGCCGTAGCTCGTTCCTACGAGCGAAGGCTGGAGGCGAGGGTCGGAATCGAACCGACGCATAAGGCTTTTGCAGAGCCCTGCCTTACCACTTGGCTACCCCGCCACCGGCTTTGTTGTGAAAACTAAGGCACTTTTTCCGGGGCGCAAGTCCATAATTGGCTCGGATAGCCCAACTGCCGCCGGTTTGCCCACAAGTCACCAGGCCGGAAAATACCCGCCGGCGTGATAATGCCGGTAATCAACTCCGGGGGTGTCACGTCGAAACCGGGGTTCAAAGCGCCACTGCCCGGATTGCCTACGCGCACATACACCCGCAGGCCAGCCTTCGCCCTCAAGCCTTGGCCGGCCAGGGGCCGGCTAGGGCTGGCAGGCCGGCCTCCGCCCTCGGCCCTCGGTCCCTCCACCACTCCCCATGCCCCCAGGACCTCGCTTTCATCCCGCTGCTCGATCGGGATGTCAAAGCCGGATTTCAGGTTCCAGTCGATGGTTGACAGCGGGATGGCGACATAGAAGGGCAGGCGGTGGCGCCGGGCCAGGACTGCTTTTGAGTAGGTGCCAATCTTGTTGGCGACTTCGCCAGTGCGGCCCAGGGTGCGGTCGCTGCCGACGATGACCAGGTCAATCCGCCCGCGCTGCATGAGGTGGCCGGCGGCGTTGTCGGCAATGATCTGATGGGAGATGTGCTGCTGGTCGAGCTCCCAGGCTGTGAGAGTTGACCCTTGGGAGCGGGGCCGGGTTTCGTCGCAATAGACGTGAAAGGCCCTGCCTTGGGCCTGGGCCGCATACATCGGGGCAGTCGCGCTGCCCACGTCCACGAAGGCCAGCCACCCGGCATTGCAGTGGGTGAGGATGTTCATGCCCTGGCGGATGAGCTTGGCCCCGTGGCGTCCGATCTCCTGGCAATGGCGGACATCTTCATTGGCGAACTCTTCGGCCGCCGCAATCGCCAGGGCCTGCTGTTCCTGGACTGTCTTGCCCGCCCGCATGGCGGCGCGGACTCGGTCCATGGCGCTGACGGGGTCCACGGCCGTGGGGCGCGCCGCTTTGATGGTCTGATAGACGGTCTGGGCGTGGCGCCAGAACCGGGCGAGGCCGCGCCCGCGAAAGGCGCGCGCGCCCTGGGCCAGGCCATAAGCCGCGGTAGCGCCGATGGCGCCCGCGCCGCGCACGACCATGTCGCGAATGGCTTGGGCGGTCTGGCCGAAGTCGCCGAGGGAGACGATGCGGAAGGTGTGCGGCAGCAGGCGCTGATCGATCAGCCGCACGGCATTGCGCGCCTGGTCAAAGGTGACGGTGCGGAATGGCTTGGAGCGGCCGCCAACCGTGACGTTCATCAGGCAATCCTGACCTTCATCTTCCGGATCTTGTCCTCGATGCCGCGGTAGAGCGGGTGCTTGCGAAGCGGGCGAAGGTCCGGGTCCCTGGCCAGCCATTTGAAATCGCGGTAGCCCAGGGCCAGGGCCTTGTCCAGGGCGGCGGCGGCGGCATCGATCTCGCTGTTTAACGAGTAGCTGCAGGCCAGATTGTAAAAGACCAGCGGATTGGCCGGCTCGAGTCGGGACAACTGTTGGTCCACCTTGAGGCTGTGCCCGAATCTGCCCCGCTGGGTATAGCTGTCCCCCAGGATCTGCAACGCCTCGATATATCGGGGATCGCGCCGAACCAGCCCCTCAAGAAAGGAGATTCTGATGTCCAACTCGCGCACGTCTTTGCGCGCCAGCTTCTTATTCTTGGCACTTCTCGTGTCTGGCATACAACGCCATGGATTGTTTCGAAATGCGGCCCGCAAGTCAAGCAGGAGAACGAGGGGCAGGAGGCGAGGGGCGAGTGACGAGTGACGAGTGACGAGTGACGAGTGACGGCTGACACGGGGCGGGGGCGGCAGTTGGTTCCCTCGGCCCTCGGCGCTCGACCCTCGCGCCTCGCCCCCGGGGCTACCTGAGCTTGCGCTCCAGTATCTCTCCCACCAGTGCGGGATTGGCTTTGCCTTTGGTGAGTTTCATGACCTGGCCCTTGAGGAAATTCAAGGCCGCGGTCTTGCCGGCCTTGAAGTCGGCTGCCGGGCCGGGATTGGCGGCAATGGCCTGGTCGCAGAATGTCTCGATGGCGCCCGCATCGCTCACTTGGGCCAGACCCTTGCTTTGGACGATGCTGCCGGGGGCCTGGCCGGTGGCGAAAGTCTGGGCGAACACCTCCTGCGCGAGCTTGTTGCTGATCCTGCCGCTCTGGACCAACTCGATGAGTTCCAGGATGGCCGTGGGCGGGAACTTGAGTTCCCCGAGCGTCGTCCCGGACTCGGCCAGTTTGGCGCGCAGATTGTTGATGACCCAGTTGGCGGCGGCCTTGGGGTTTTTCGCCTGCGAGGCGATGGTTTGGAAATAATCCCCGAGGGCCACGTCGCGGACGAAGGTCTGGGCGTCGGAGGCAGGCAACTGGTAATCGCGCATGAAGCGCCGCTTGCGCGCCAGGGGCAATTCGACGAGCCGCCGCCGGACCTCGTCCAGCCATGCCTGGGTGGGCTCGAAAGGCATCAGGTCCGGCTCGGGGAAATAGCGGTAGTCGTGGGCGTATTCCTTGGCGCGCATTTCCTCGGTGACGCCGGCGGCATCGTCCCAGCGGCGAGTGGACTGGATGAGCTTGCCGCCCTGCCGGAGGACTGAGGTTTGGCGGGAGATCTCGTAGTCGAGGGCCTTGCGGGCGCCGCTGAAGCTGTTCATGTTTTTGATCTCGATCTTCGCGCCGAGTTCCTCTTGGCCCTTGGGCCGCACGCTTATGTTCACGTCGCAGCGCACCATGCCCTTCTCCATGTCGCAATCGCTTACGCCGCCATAGACCAGAATCTCCTTGAGCGCGTTGAGATACTCGTAGGCCATATCCGCCCCGGTCAGGTCCGGCTCGGAGACGATCTCCATGAGCGGCACGCCGGCACGGTTGAAATCGACGCCGCTGTTCCGCTCGAAATGGAAGTTCTTGCCCACGTCCTCCTCGAGATGGGCGCGCGTGATGCGCACCCGCGCCAACCCTGAGTCGAACTCGAACTCCACCCAACCCTCCCGCGCGGATGGCTTGTCGTATTGCGTGATCTGGTAGTTCTTGGGCATGTCCGGATAGAAATAATTCTTCCGGTCGAACTTGGCGTAGGAGGAGACTTTGCAGTTCAGGAGATAGCCGGCCAGGGCGGTGAGGCGGAGGGCCTCCTCGTTGGCGACGGGCAGCACGCCGGGCAAGCCCAGGCATACCGGGCAGACGCGGGTGTTGGGCGGAGCGCCAAACTCGTTGGCGCAGCCGCACCACATCTTGGACTTCGTCTTCAACTGCACGTGCGTTTCCAGCCCGATAACGGCTTCGTATTCCATCACGCTCATTAGAATGACAGGTACTTGAGCGCCTGCACCTCTTTTTTGAAGACCAGCCCGATGCGGTTTTTGTCAAATTGAATATCCAGGGGGGCGCGCTCCTGGAAGTGTTCCCACAAGGGGGAGCCGGTTGCGGGATTGAGCCTGTTTATTCGCAAATAGGGCGTGGCCTCGAAACCGGTTTCGACGGGGGCGGGCGCGTCTTCCTCGGGTTCCTCGGGCATGTAGGACTGGACGGCATAGACGAACTTGCCGGAGACATAGCTGATCATGCCGGCCGGGTGCTGCGTCCAGAGCGTCTTGCCGGTCCGGGAGTCGATCTTGAACACGACCGGGCGGGCGTTTTTGGAAATATCGATTTGACGGGAATACTTGATTAAGTCCAGGCCGGCAGTCGTGGAGTTGACGTAAATGTTGTGCTGGTCGTCGAAGAACATGCCGGCGATGCCGACGGAGGGCAGGCCCCAGCGTCGGCTGCCGGTGGCCAGGTCAAAGGCGACCAGCCCGCCCTGGTCGAAGACGTAAAGCCCTCCTTTGTGTTCGACGCATGGGCCCTGGCCATAGAGTCCCTTCTCGCCCTCTCCGGCGCCGAGGTTGGGGTTGACATTATAGCTGAGCGTGCTTTGCCACAGTTTGTTGTTGGCCTTGTCCAGCACGACAATCATTTTGTTGGCGGTCACCACGTCCACCGTCTCGAGCGGGAAAAGCGACGGCGGGCCGAGGACCTCCGCGCTCCAGCCCTCTTTGCCGTTAGGGACGCCGAGCTTGACCCGGTAGCGGCTCTGGTCTTCCTGGACTATGTCGCCCCCGCGCTCGCGTTGCATGTCGTTGAGGATTTCGTTGGCGGCCTCGGCTGTGTTATTGACGCTCAGGCTGCCGTTGAGCGCGGATTTGGCGGGCGGGGCTTTGACGGCGCTGCGGGCAAGGATGCGGCGTTCAAGCAGGCGCACGGAGAGCTGGAGGAAGCCGTCCTTGGTCGGGATGAGCGAGACGGTTTCGGCGGGGGTAGCTGGGCCGTTAGCCGCCGCTGGGCGGGGGGATGAATCGCTCATCTCGGCGAGGGCGTGTTCCTGGGAGCGGCTGCCGGCCAGGACGGCCGGCAGGGCAATCCTGGCCGGCAAAGACATATGCTGGGCCTGCCACGCGACTTTGGCGGGGTCCATTGGTTTGCGGGCGTCCCTTCCCGGCAAGCCTAGCGGCAGGCCGGCCAACGCCCCTGCGTGGCGTCCCGGAGGCTGGGCATCGGCGAGGGCATTTGTAATGGCCGTTCCATCCATTGTTTCGGTGCGCGACTTGCAGGTGGCCAGGTTGATGCGGGTGACGCAAGGTTCTCCGCTCTCGGCCGCCGCCATGAGCAGCAATTCATCGCCGCGCGCTATAACCCCGCCCGCCCCGGGCGGGAGCGAAACCTCCTTGTCCGGCTTGCCGGTCTGCCAGTCGTAGTGGACCAGGCTGCCGGGCGAAATGACCCAGATGTTGCTGCCATAGACGCGGAGCTGCATTGCCGCGGCGGCCGCTCTCTCCAAGCGGAGCTTGAGCCGGTCGGGCGATGGCATTTTGGGGACGTTGTCGGGGTCCGTCTGCCTCGAGCGCTCGATAGCGTCCTGCATCGCTTTGAATTGACTGGCGGCGGCGGCATCCATCTCCTTTTCATCGAGCAATTGGCGCGACCAGATTTCCTTCTTCGCCTTGAGATCGTCCCGCTCGAGCAGACTGCCGTGCAGAAAGACGATTTGCCCCTCTCCACCGAAGGCCGACTGCCCGGAATAGGCCGGCTCTGCGAACCGGATGGAAAAGGCGACCCTGGGAACCGAGCCAAACCATGCAAACCAAAGCCAGAACCCCAAGGCGGCGGCCATAACCAGCGCGGCGGTTGCAACCATCCGCCCCGTGTTGCGCCAGTGCCGCGCCTCCACTGCCGACCTCAGGGCCGCGTGACTGGGGACCTGCAGGCCCTTGGCTTCGGCCTTGGCCTTGCAATGGGGGCCGCAAACGCAGCCGAACAATTCCATGCACCTGGGACAGATCGGTTTGGAGCAGACAATGCACTTTTCGACGGCGAATTCCGCCGGGTGCCTCGGACAACGCCGGGGTTCGGTGTCCGTGTCCGGGGCAGCGTCCGGCGCGGTGGGTGGGGGAGCAACCCGCAAGGGAGGGGCCCTGGGCGTCTGCGCCGGTTGCGGGGGGCCGGCCGGGGCTTGGCCCAACTGCTGGCGCACCAGGCTGGTGACCAGCGCCGAGGAATCAGCGCCGCACGCCGGGCAGACGAACTGCACCGGGTTCTGCGCCATGTCGGGCGTGATGTCGAATTCGTACTTCGCTCCGCATCCACATTGAATCTTCATAAACTAAGGGTTCAACAACACCACTCCCTGCGTGAAAACCAGCGAACCCGGCGCGCGGGGCGGACACCAATCGGCATGGCCATCGGTGAAGAGGAGATTCCCCCCCGTCTTGCCGTGGTTGTTGCCCGGGGCCTGACCGGTTGCGGAGAACACCGCCTGGCCGGCAGTCTTGGAGAGCGTGTCCACTTGCCAATCGCTCATCAAGACCTCCGAAGCGCCGGCGTCCAGGCGTCCCATGTAGTAGGCATAGCTGATCCTGCGGTTCCGGAACGACTCCCCGGCCGGCAGCGGCCGGTCTTTGCCGGCGGGGCAGACGAACACGGAGGTGTCGATGGTGTACTGCGGCACCAGCGCGTCCAGGGCCTCCTCTGCCCTCTGCGCGCCTGCCGCGGCCGGGAATCTCCCCGACTGCTGGTCGGCGTAGATTTTCAAGGCCATGTAAATTGCCTGCAGGTTTTGCTGGCAGCCGGTTCTTTGCCGGTGTTCGCGGCTTTCGCCCCTAGGCCCCCAGTAGAGGACGGTCAGGATGAGAATGAGCGCCGCCACGATGAGCAGTTCAAGCAGCGCGAAGCCGGTTCGGGAGGCACACCCTGTCTGGCCGGAATGTCCCGCCCAACAGCGCCTGCTTGGTCGCCCCCGCTTCATGTTGCTCCTATACCCTAACTCGGCCTGGCTGGCAATGCGCAAAAGCACAGGCTCAGTGACAAAGCCGCCCAACCGGCTCCAATCCCCCCATTGTAGGAGACGACGTGAGGAGTCTCTGCCCAAAGACTCCTTACGTCGTCTCCTACAATGGTCTGTGGAAAAGAGCTGCTCCCCGCCACCACAGTTTGGACATTTTCAGCTACGCCGAGCGCAGCAGTCGATCGCTTTCATAGTCAGCCAGGCTCCGGCCCTGGACTGCGCTCTGGATGACATCACAGGCTTCGAGAATGTCATGAAGCCATTTGGGGCTCTTGGGATGCATCATAAATAATCGTGCGGGTCTTCTCAGCCTCGCGGCGAAACCACGGGTCGCGCAACGCCGAGGCCATGATCAGGTCAGCGCCGCGGCCATACAACTGGCTTAACGCGGTTCGCAGATCGAACAGCCGGCTCAGCCACGGACCGAGGTCGGTGCCCGGCAAAAACTCCACCAGGAAGTCAAAGTCGCTTCGCCCGGGGTCGAACTCCGCCGTGCAGGCCGAACCGAACAGTTCCAGCCGCGCGACCCCGAACCGCCGGCATATCCCCGCCACAGCCTCAGCCTTATCTTGGATGTTTGCGCTCATCATGTTCCAGTTTATTTTATCTCCACTTCGACGGCCTGGGACGTGTCGTTGCCGAAAATGTCCACCACCTTAACCACAACGCTGTATTTGCCAGGTTTCTCGTACGTGTGCTGGTCCGGCGCCAAGTAGAGGACGGTCAGGATGAGAATAAGCGCCGCCACGATGAGCAGTTCAAGCAGCGCGAAGCCGGCTCGGGCGGCGCGCCATGCCTGGCCGGAATGTCCCGCCCAACAGCACCTGCTTTGTCGCCCCCGCTTCATGTTGCTCCTATACCCTAACCCGGCCTGGTTGGCAATGCGCAAAAGAGCCGCCCATCATCCGCACTACGGCGCGTCACTCCGTGCGCGCCGTCGGTCGCTTCCTGGCGGACCGGATGCGATGCCACTGCCGGCGGCGGGCAGGACTGCCCGCCCTGCCGCTGAAAGGCTGGTTGGCGATTCTTGTCTCAAGTTTCATTGCCAACCGCCGACATAGATGTTGCCGGCGAACCTCTAAGTCGCAAGCGCCGTTGCCAGGAACGGAACGTGATCGCTTGGAGGTGTGGTTGGCCTTTGAAATCACAAATATGATGCCACGATTGGTCCCGCCCGACACCTTCCACCTTGAGGCCGCTCAAGGCTGGCTCGAATTGGGCAACCACGTCGAGGCCGAGGCCGAGTTGAACAAGATAACGCCCAGATTTCGAGCGCATCCTGCCGTCCTGGAAGTGCGTTGGGAGATTTGCGCGAGGGCAAAGAAGTGGGACGCGGCCCTCCAAATCGCCACGGCGCTGGTCCGGGTGGCGCCGGATCACCCGTTGGGCTGGGTTCACCGGTCCTTCTGCCTTTACGAATTGGAGCGCACCGCCGAGGCCCACGACAAGCTGCCGCGCGCGACGCATAAGTCTCCCGAAGACGCCATCATGCGCTACAACCTGGCGTGTCACGAGTGCCGGCTGGGCAGGCTGGAGCAGGCCAGGCACTGGTTGCAGAAAGCGTTCGAGGTCGGCGACCCGCAGAGGATCAAGCTCATGGCGCTGGACGACCCGGACCTCAAGCCGCTCTGGAGGGACATCGGTTCGGCCTGACGGCCGGGTTGCGCAAACTCTGCCCCCGAACCGCCGACTCCATTACGCCAGCTTGGAAATCCCAGGCAAGTTGTCGGTCGGCAACATCCGGCACAACATCTTCGGGGAAGAGCTTGACTTCATGGAAGAGGCCCTGTCAACGTCAAGACGTGGCGCTCTTCACGTTACGGAGTGAGTTTCGATACAACATCGTGCGCGAGCTTTCCGAAGGCGGCATGGGTGTGGTATATGAAGCCGAGCAGGATGGGGCGCGCGGCTTTGTCAAGCGCGTCGCCGTCAAAGTCATTCGCCAGGACTATGCAAGCCAAAAGCAGTTCATCGAGAACTTCGTTGGAGAGGCCAAGCTGGTCGCCGACCTGATTCACACAAACATCGTCCAGACCTATCATCTTGGAGAGACGAACGGGGTTTACTTCATCGCAATGGAGCTGATTCGCGGAGCGAATCTCGAGCAGTTTGCTTTCCAGTTGGCCGAGAAGCGTCTGATATTGCCGAAGGAATTGGCGGTTTTCATCGTCAGCCGGGTGGCGCGCGGCTTGGCTTACGCTCACGCCAAGACCGGCAAAGACGGATGTCCCCTGGGCATTGTTCACCGGGACGTCAGTTTCAAAAACATCATGATTGGCTTTGAAGGGGACGTCAAACTGACCGATTTCGGCGTTGCCAAGGCGCGGGGCTTTCTGGCCGGCAACGAGGGCGAAGTGGCGGCCGGCAAAGCCGATTACATGAGCCCAGAACAGGCGAGTTTTCAGACCACCGATAGGCGGTCGGACCTGTTCTCGGCGGGCGTGGTGCTGGCCCACCTGCTGCTTGGCAGGAACCTTTTCAAAGGGGCCAACCCCGAAGAATCACGTCAGCGCATGTTGAACCTGCCCGTCCCGGATTTTCGGACGCTGGATGAGCGGGTGGACGACCGGTTGAACGACATTCTGCATCGGGCCCTGGCGCGTGATCCGGACAAACGCTACCCCCTTGCCGATGAATTGCTCTCTGATTTGGAAGACTACATTTACCACTCCGGTTACGGGCCGACCAACGAGACGATGGGGCGATTCATCCGCCATTTGTTCGGGCAAGGCGCGCCTTCAGGCGGCCGGACCGGTCCAGGGGGAACGATGGTGCTCGAGCAGCCCTTTCCACACCTCTTAGACCGCATCTGATTCGACCATCGTCAGATCCGGCCAGCACCTATGCCCGGGATGGTGCTTCTTCATCGAGCATCCTCCGGTTCGGCTTTCAGGACCGCCGTTACCCGCACTCCACCCTGGGGGGCGTTCATGATGCCAATGGCTCCGCCGTGGAGGTCCACAATGTTCTTGACGACCGACAGACCGAGACCGGTGCCGACCCCGGCCGGCTTGGTGGTAAAGAATGGGTCGAAAATTCTCGGCAAGTGCGCCTCAGCTATCCCGGTCCCGGTGTCCTGCACCTCGACGACGACCACCCGCTCGCCGCGATGCAATTGAGGGTAAGCAGACTCCGCTACGTTGAGGTCTCCGCTGAAGGAATCGAGGCGGCTGGCAACGGTCAGGACACCGCCCTGGGGCATCGCCTGGAGCGCATTGAGAAAGAGATTGACAAACACTTGCTCCATCTTGCCGCGGTCAATCCTGACGGGTGGCAAGCCGGCGCCCAAGCTGCGTGCCACGCTGATCTGCGAGGCGGCGAGTTTGTTCCGCAGGAGCAAGAGCGAGTGATCGAGCAGCAGATTGAGGTCCTCGTTCTTCAGCTCGAACTCTCTTTGCGCGGAGAGTTGCAGCAGCTCTTGGATGATCGCATGAGCGCGTGTGACGGCCTCGTGCATATCGCTCAGCACCAGCTTCGTGTTCTCTTTGGAATCCGGGAGATTGCTCGAGAGATAATCGAGCCCCATCAGAATGGTCTGCAAGGGATTCTTGACTTCATGGGCCACCCCGGCCGCCAGCGTCCCGACCGATTCCAGTTTTGCCGCCTGGATCAACTGCAACTCGGCCCCCTTCAATTCCTGGTGGGTGGCCTTGAGTTCCTCATGCGCCGTCGTGAGGTCCGCCAGCGCCTCTCTCAACCGTTCCTCTGCTTGCTTGCGCTGAATTATCCCCCCCACCACATTGGCCACGGCGTTGAGGAATTCGGCCTCCTTGGATTCCCGCCGGTGATTCTCTTGGACATAGAGACACATCACGCCCAGCACCTTGCCGGCCGAGATTATGGGCAGGCAGAAATGTCCATGAGGGGTTATGCCTTCGTAGCGGGTCTCGTGGCGGTCGTCGAGGCGGCCGGCAAACTCCATTTTGCCCGACGCTGCCGCGCGGCCGCACAGACAGCGGCCAAACGGCACAAGATTGCAGGCAGCCTGTAAGCTGGCGGGCAGATTGCGCTGGGCTTTCAAAGCCAGCGCCAACGGGTCGGCCTCCACCACAAAAATGGCTCCTTTCGCTTCCACCGACAGCCACGGGATGGCCAGAATTCGGTCGATAACCTGCTGTAAAGTTTCCTTGAGCGAGATCTCCTGCAAGGAAATGGACAACAAGGCATTGAGCACCTCCTGTGTCTGATAACTCCGCCACAGTGCCTCTTCCGCGGCGGCTTGCTGAACGACGAAAGCAGCCGCGCTGCTGAGCTGATCCAGTATTGCGTCCTCAGCGGGCAGGATGGGATTGCTGGCAAGGAGCCCCAGGACTCCCAATGTCTCTCCACCGGGCACTCGGAGTTGGTATCCCGCGAACGACGCGGGTCCCGGCTCAAGCGCCCATGGGCGGTCCCGCACGCCAGGGTCATTCTGCGCGTCGTTGGTGAGGAACTTGTGATCCTTGCCTGATGCGATTTGTCCGATTTTGCAACAGTCGAAGGGGACGCGGCGGCAGCCTTTGCCGTGGGTGTGGGCGCAGCGGCCCGAACTCGCCAGCAGATGCAGACACTCGTCCCGGCGATGGCAGAAATGCGGCCCTTCCTTGGCCTCGGCATGGATGCAGCCCCGTTCGCACAGATCGCCGGGCCGGGTCAGCCAAATGCCGCAGAAATCGGCGCCAAACAGACCGACAATGCGGTCGCTGATAGCTTTGAGTTTGTCCTCAAGCCGTGCCGGCGCCAGAAGCGACTGCTGGAGCAGATTGACCCCCTGCTGCCACAGCACCGTTTTCTTGGCTTCCTCCTCCGCTTTTTTGCGCTCGGTGATGTCCGAGACCAGACCGTCGTACTTGACCAACCGCCCTCGCTCGTCCTTGCGCGGGACGACGGTGTTCCTGATCCAACGAACACTGCCGTCCTTGCGAATGATCCGGTGCTCGAGCGCCGGAGGCGCTTCCCCGCGCAGAATCTGTTCGGCCCGCTCGGTCACGGCAGGACGATCCTCGTCATAAACCATCCTGAACCAGAGATGCGGGTCGGCCTCGAACTCGCCCGGCGTAAAACCCGTGACGGCTTCACAGCCCGGTCCGTGCGAGGTCGCTAAAGCCCTGCCCTCGTCAACCGTGACGGAAAAGACGTAGTCGGTCACCGAGCCGAGCAGTCTCTGGTATCTTCGGTCGGTCTCCTTCACGGCCTGCTCGGCCTGGTAGCTGAGCTTGAGGAAAAGAGTCGTGTTCATTTGGCCCCCGGGCAACGCAACGCGCTTGCGGCGAACCCCAGTCCCCAGAAGCGGCGCATCTCCGCAACTGCGGAGAACACTGGCGAATTCTCAAAAACGCTCATAGCCATTTCTTCCGACCCGCATAACCGGCCCGAGCCAACCCTGGCAGGGGTCCGTGCCAGAAGTCGCAGCAAAACCGTAAGACTCGCTTAAAATTAGCATAAGCTACGGGGATGTCAACATATTTGTCGTCCACATATTTGTCGTCCAGGTTTACAAAGAAAGCGATGGTGGCGGCCGGGTCTTCTTGCGCGCGGTTGAACCGACCGGATTCTGGCAGGTTAATTCAGGTCCAGGACCACGCCTTCCTGCGCCGGCGTGACCCGGAACATTGGCTTGGCCCGCTCAATGGCTGCGCTCATAAGCTGGTCCAGCGCGGCATCATCGTGAGTCGGGTCGTGGTGAAAAGGCATCAGGTGCTCCACGTGAGCCAGTTTGGCGAATTCAAACGCGTGCGCAGAGGCGCTATGACCCCAGCCGACGCGGTGAGCGTACTCCTCTTCTGTGTATTGCGCATCGTGGATCAACAAGTCCGCCCCTTCGGCGATCACACAGCCGGAGGTCCACTCGGGCGTCAAGCGCAAGCTTGCACGGCCTAAGGCGGGTTCATGGTCCGGCAGATAAGCCAGCGCGCGGCGGCCGCATTGAATTCGATAACCGACGGTCGCCCCCGGATGACATACGAACGCGGCAACCACCTCGAACTGGCCAATCTGCATCCGGCCGCAGGGCGCCTCATGGAGGAAGAGTTGGCAGGGCAACTCCCCAAAGGGGACGGGAAACAGCGGTGGTGACAGATACCGCATGAGGCGCGATCTCAAATCGAAGGAAGCGCTCAACGGTCCCCAAATATGCACTTCGGCCTTTGGATCATACAGCGGGGCGAAAAAGCCCAACCCCTGGATATGGTCCATGTGCAGGTGAGTCAGCAGTATATTCGCGCGCCGCAGCGTTCGAGGCAAAGCGGCGCCCAAGGCGCGGATGCCCGTGCCGGCATCCAGGACCAGGACCGTGCCGTCACTATTGTCCACCTGAACACAAGAGGTGTTGCCGCCATATCGGGCGGTCTCTTTTCCGGGCGAAGGCAACGAGCCGCGAGTGCCCCAAATGGAGACTTTCATTCGACGCCTGCCTCCCAGAAGATGGCCATTGCGCCGAGAAAGCGACCCCCTCGACCGATCAGCGGAAGCGTGGTGGAGCGGATGCGATGGTCGATCTGATCCCCACCGCGAATCCACAAGGTTGACTGGGAGGGCTTGCGTTGAGTTAGCGCTCTCACCAAAGGCCGGTCTTCCGGTTCGAGGACGTGGCCTTTACCGTTGGTGATCAGGAACACTTTGAGCCATTCCTCCGGGGACAGCGCACCGGTTTCTTCAAACCTGCGCCCGATGATCTTTTCCGCCGGCTCGTTGTAGAAGACCAAGCTGCCATCCGCGTCCACCAGAAGGATCGGCATGGCTAGGCAATCGGCCAGTTGCCGCGCAAGGATTATTTCAATCTCTTTATGTGCCATTTGCGAGGGCTTGGTTCTCAGATAATATCACATCTTTTGGCCCGTGTGTAAATATGTCAATCCTGCCCCGACAGCGGGTGTCTGGCCTGCCGCGCAGCCTAGCCGCCTGGCGTAAACCGCGACACGAAGTTGTATTCGATACTGCTTGGCTGTGGCCGGGGCTTTGAGGGTTTCGCTTTCATCCCCCATTATCGGTTGCCCACCGCTCGGCTGGTTGCTATGCTCGGCGTCATGGCAGCCGACAGCACAGAAAGGCGGAAGTTGTCGGCCATCATGTTCACCGACATGGTGGCTACGGCGCGTTAGTCGAGCGCAACGAGGCGCTCGCGTTGGAGTTGCTCGAAGAACACCGGGGCTTGCTGCGGTCGCTTTTCCCCCGCTTCAACGGCACGGAGGTCAAGACCATCGGCGACGCCTTCCTGGTCGAGTTTGGCAGCGCCCTGGAGGCGGCCCAGTGCGCCATCGAAATCCAGCGCACGCTGGCCCGGCGCAACGCCGATGCCCCGGTGGAGCGGCGAATCCAGGTCCGCATCGGCATCATGGTCGTGCCTATGTGATGAAAGGCATGTATGCCAACGCGATTGGTGAGTTTCAAATCGTCAGCACATTGGTCGGGAACAGTCCCTATGGACTGGGAGACCTCGGGTACGCTTATGCAGCTTCCGGCAGGACAGGGGAGGCGGCCAAGGTGCTCGATGAACTGATGCGCTTTTTGCGGCAAGGAGACGAAGTCCAATATGATGTCGCTCTCGTCTATCACGGTCTTGGAGATCGCAAGCAGACTTTTCGTTGGCTGGGACAAGCCTTCAAGGAGCAAGGCCAAGCCTGCCGTGACCTGAAGTGTGAGCCGGTTTGGCACAATCTCCGCTCGGAGCCGAGGTTCATCGCGCTGCTCAAGCAAATGGGATTGGAAAAATGACCGGCCCTGCGCTCGCCGCATCTTGCCCTCCTGCCCGCGAGGCGCCAGATCGAATTGTCACAATCCTAGCGAGGCGGCGCCTCAGACCAGACTTCCCAGGAATCACACGAATCAGCACGGATTCGTGTCGCAGCGGCTATGTTGATTTCCGTTATGGACTTGTGATGCGGTAGAAGCGCGCCGGATAATTCGTCCGCTGGGGGTCGCTGAAGTAAGCTGTGCCACCAGCAAGGGTCTTGGTCACGAGCGGCGTCCAGACGGGGTGGGCTAAACTCGTGCTGGCCTCGACGACGATGACCATGCCGCTGGCCCAGGAGATGTTGAATCCAAATTGATTCGTCCGCACGCCGAAGCTGACACCGCTCGTCTGGACCTGGGGCAGCCACAGCGCGGTGGGCGCACCGCCGAACGTTGAACCCCAGCCGGTGGTCCCCGGCAGGTAATAGACGGTCGCACGCTCGAACGGAAAGCAACCAGTGCTGGGGGCGTTGCCCAGGAAATAGACCGCTCTCAGGCTCCGGCAGTCCGAGAATGCCAGGCTCCCGATGTTGGTGACGCCGGCGGGGATCGTCACGCTGGTCAGGCTCGAGCAGCACTCGAACGCCTCTTCCGGAATGCTGGTGACGGTGCTGGGAAGGGAGCAGCTCCCAACTTTCCCAAAGGGGCATAGAATGACCGTGGTCTGGCCCTTGTCGAACAGGACCCCATCCACGCTGCTGTAATACATATCGTTCACATCAATGTTGATAGCCGACAGGCTGGTGCAGCACGAGAACGCCTGGTCGTCGATGTTGGTGACGCCGCTGCCTATCGTCACGGTGGCCAGGGAGTAGCACTGAAGGAAGGTCGCCGGCCCGATGCTGGTGACGCCGTTGCCGATGGTGACGCTGGTCAAGGAGGGGAGGCTGAAGCCAGAGAGCTCCCCGTTCGGGATGCTGGTGACGCCGTTGCCGATCGTGACATTGGTCAGGCTGGAGCACGAACCGAAAGCATTGCTCCCAAGGTTGGTGACGCTGTCGGGGATCGTGATGCTGCTCAGATTCACGCAACCGCTGAACGCGTCGTTCCCGACACTGACAACGCTGTCGGGGATCGTGATGCTGCTCAAATTCGCGCAACCGTTGAACGCGTCGTTCCCGACACTGACAACGCTGTCGGGGATCGTGATGCTGCTCAAACTCGCGCAACCGTTGAACGCGTAGTTCCCGACACTGACAACGCTGTCGGGGATCGTGATGCTGCTCAAATTGGCACAACCGTTGAACGCGTAGTTCTCGATGCTGGCAACGCCGTCGGGGATCGTAATCCTGCTCAAATTGGCGCAACCACTGAACACGTAGTTCCCGATGCTGGCAACGCTGTCGGGGATCGTGATGCTGGTGAGGCGGCAGTTCATGAACGCCCCGTCGTCAATGCTGATGACACTGCCTGGGATCGTGTAAGTTAGGGCCTTGTTGCCAGCCGGGTATTGGATGAGCGTCGTCTGGCCCTTGTCGAACAACACCCCGGCGACGCTGCAGAAGGCAGGATTGTTCGCAGCCACGGTTATCCCGCCCAGGGAAGAGCAGCCCGCGAACGCCGTTTCCCCAATGGTGGTGACGCTGTCGGGGATCATCGCGCTGGTCACGTCGGACAGGGATGCGAACGCATTCTCTCCGATGCCGGTCACGGGCCAGCCATTGGCTGTGCTGGGGATGGCCACCGCGCCGCCGGGACCGCCGTAGCCGGTGATGGTGATTGCGCCGTTATTGGTCGTGCAACGGAACGGTCCCACCGGTGTTGCCGCCAGCGCGGTGGGCGCGCCGCCCAACCTTGAACCCCAGCCGGCGGTTCCCGGCAGGTAATAGACGGTCGCATTGTCACCATTGAACGCACTCGGATCAGTGCTGGGGGCGTTGCCCAGGAAATAGACCGCTTTCAGGCTCAAGCAGCCCGAGAACGCCAGGCTCTCGATGCTGCCGACGCCGGCGGGGATCGTCACGCTGGTCAGGGCGGAGCATTCCAGGAACGCCCAGGTCGCGATGTTGGTGACGCTGCTGCCTATCGTGAGGCTGCTCAGGCTATAGCACCCCCAGAAGGCAGCCTGCTCGATGTTGGGCACGCCGTTGCCGATCGCGGCGTTGGTCAAGCTGGTGCACAAACAGAACACAGTGTTCCCGAGGTTGGTGACGCTGTCGGGGATCGTGATGCTGCTCAAATTCGGGCAAGCCTTGAACACGTAGTCCCCGATGCTGGCAACGCTGTCGGGGATCGTGATGCTGGTGAGGCCGCACTTCATGAACGCCTGGTCGTCAATGCGGATGACACTGCCGGGGATCGTCACGCTGGTCACGTCGGACAGGGATGCAAACGCATTCTCTCCGATGCCGGTCACGGGCCAGCCATTGACGGTGCTGGGGATGGTCACCGCGCCGCCAGGACCGGTGTAGCCGGTGATGGTGATTGCGCCGTTATTGGTCGTGTAGCTGAACTGGGCCTGGAGCAGGGTTGGGAGCGCCAACAGCGGCAACAGCGCCAGGAACCTCGTGCCCCGGGCGCTTGAGCGTCGCCACGCCGCCGCATCGGGCGAACGATCCCGCTCCGCATGGCGCCGAGGCGGTCGCGGCGATTGCCTCCGCCATTTGGCAGCGGCGGCAGAGGAGGCGGCTTCCATGAGCCGACTCAAAGAAAAAGCGGCCGGTTTCATAGGTGCTCCACAATGTGAGCATCGCTTATGCCAACGGTGTTTTTGGCCGGAATCCAGGGAGATTTGCAAGACCGCCGCCCGTCGGATGCGTGAATTTCACGCATTTTGCGTGAGCCTCACGCCTCCAGAGGATTGGACGACCCGGACCTGAAGCCGCTCTGGAGGGACATCGGTTCGGCCTGGCGGCCGCTGAGTTCCGTTGGGCGGTTTCGGCCTCGCGGCCTCCCCCGCCCCTGAGCTTATCCTGGCGCGACTTCGTTGCCTTTGTTAATTTCTGTTCTGGCCGGGCTCAAGGCTGGTCAGCGCACTTGGGCACGGAAGAACCGGGTGCCCTGGGGTGGAAAGGAGAAGACAAAGTAATTCGTTCCGCCCTCCAGAGTATAGACGGTGCTGCCGAGCGGCAACCAGGAGGACATATCAGCCGAAGACTCGATGTTCACAGCCAGGCCGGGAAGGCCGGTGATTCCAAAACCGAATTGGCCGGCGCTCAGGCTGGGCGGCTGTAAGATGGGTGCCGGCACAGAACTGGCGGGCATTCCTTTGCGGATCGTGTTGTTGACATAGTCCGGCACATAGAGGTTGCCTGCGCTGTCAACCGCCACGGCGCCACCCTCCCCACTCCCAAAATTGAATCGCGCGGCGCTTCCAGTCCCGTCCACGGCGCCTTCAGCGCCCGCCAATCCGGCCACGGTCGTCACCACCCAGTTTGTTCCAACCGGGGTGATTTTCCGGATCGTGTTGTTGCCGGAGTCCGCTTCATAGAGCGTGCCCGCGCTGTCCACTGCCACCTGAACAGGCTCATAAAACCGCGCGGCGCTATTGGTCCCGTCCGCGCTGCCGCTAACATCCGCCCTTCCGGCCAGAGTCGTCACCACCCAGTTTGTCCCAACCGGCGTTACTCTCCGGATCGTGTCGTTAAAGGCGTCCGGCACATAGACGTTACCCGCGCTGTCCAGCCCCGGGTAGCAAGGCAAACTAAACCGCGCGGCGCTATTGGTACCGTCCGCGCTGCCACTAACACCCGCCTTTCCGGCCAGAGTCGTCACCACCCAGTCTGCCCCAACCGGCGTTACTCTCCGGATCGTGTCGTTGAGGCCGTCCGCCACATAGATGCTGCCATTGGTGTCGACTGCCAAGCCCAAAGGACAATAAAATCGCGCGGCGCTCCCCGTGCCGTCATTGCTGCCGGAAGTGCCTGCCTTTCCGGCGATCGTGATGAAGGTGTAAGGTGTGGCGTAATTGGCCTGGCCGAGCGCGGCCAGAGGCAGGAGGGCCGTCGCCAGCACAACTAGGCTGGCAACAATGAGCATTACTGGCGCAACCCCGTTGAGCCAGGAGTTTCGGGATTGTCTCTGTTGGTTCGGGTCATTCATACTTTTCCTTTCTGCTTCAGGTAGCACGCACCTGAGTCTTAGTTTCGTTTACACCCCCACCGTTCACCGGTGGGGAAATCTGCGGTTGACGCGCTATGGTTCGCCCTCGGCGGTGCTGAGATGGGTTTTTATAATCTCCTCTTCCGACCGGCAAAGCGCGCCGCCTCACCTTCCAACGCCCACGCGATAGAAGTATGGGCCGGGGTTCGTGGCGGTGGTATCCGTGTAACTCGTCGTGCCAGCTTGGCCGACAATGTTGCTTTGAATGGTGATGAAGGCCGGCTGCGCCGCCAGATTGGTGCTGCCTTGGACATAATACGTTCGCGTGTTCACGCTCTCCCATGTCACAACAAACCCCGGCGGATTATTGGTCTTGGTAACCGATGTCATCCTCAAAACGGACAAGGCGTTGGTGGGATTTAAGCCAGCGATCCAGTCTTGGTAAACGTCCATTCCCGTCCCGTCCAAATCGGCGGTGTCCGTGTTTGTGTTAATGGGCAGGCCATATTGCTGGAGCCACGCATAGGAAATCATGCTCAGCGGTGTTTGATATTCGTAAGCCCCGATGTCCACCGTGCCGCCGACGATGCGAGGATTGCCGCCCAGGTCGGTGGTGCTGGTCGCGTATGCGTTGTCGCCCGCGTTGATGCAAGGAGAGTTGGATTGCAGGCGCAGGTTGCCGCCAGCGTAATCCACGAACAGCGGCGCGTTGGTGATGTGGCCAACCCCGTTGGTGGGCAGGGGCGTCGTGCAACAGTAGTTGAGCGTGCTGGAAGAGTCGTAATTGCCTCCATCAGTGGGGTCCGAGTTGAAATAGACGATGCAGTTGTTGAGCGTGCAGGAGCTGGCCCCGCCGCCGCCGGAGGCGGAGTTGCCGGTCAACGTGCAGTTGTTGTTCGTGCATTGCCAAGCCCCGCCACCGACGCCGCCAGGCGCCGAGTTGCCGGTCAACGCACAGTTGTTGAGCGTGCAGGAATAGGCCCCGCCACCAACGCCGCCGTAGGGGTTGGATGCCGAGTTGCCGCTCAACGTGCAGTTGTTCAGCGTGCAGCCATAGGCACCCCCGCCGTAGTCGGCCGAGTTGCCAGTCAACGTGCAGTTGTTGAGAGTGACGCCCCAGGCTCCGCCCCCCCAACTGATACCCCCATCAACTGGGCCCCTATGGATGCCCACGTTGCCAGTCAGCACGCAACTGGTCAGCACGGCGTTGGTGGATTCGCAATACACCCCTCCGATACCATTGGTCAAGGTGAAGCCCTCCATCACCGTGTTGGAGATGAGGTAAAGGCACCCGTTTGTGCCACCGCCATCGATTACGGTGACATCCGCGCCGTTGATGCTTTGCAAGACCAGCGGCTTGTTCACGACCACACAAATGGGGTCACCAAATGGGTCCACCCCACTGCCTCCGGCGTAAACTCCATTGGTCACCAGAATCTGGTCCCCCGCCGCGGCCACATCCACCGCATCCTGGATGTTCGTGGCCGCGGTGGCCCAGTTGGTGTAGGGCGGCGTGGGGTTGGTGCTGTTGATGTTCACGTGGCACACGGTGGCCAAGGCGCTACTCGTGGCTGCCAGAAACAGCCCGGCTATGAGAAGGTTATGTTTTGTTTTCATCGTGTTTATGGAATTCGGTGTTGATTCCTATTACTGAGCCTGTATGCGATAAAAGGCGGCTATGTTGGTGGGGGCCACGAGCAAGGCGGTGTTGGTCATCGGGCCCGCGATGGTTTGCCAAGCCGCACCGGCCAGGTCGGTGGCCATTTGGACCGAATAGGGTGGCTGGCCGCCAGTCCAGCTCAGGACACTGTTCGTGCCCTGGGCGGTGATGGAGATTAACGGCAAAGGCGCCACGCTGATGACCATGGTCGCAGTGCTGGACCAGCCGTTTGTGTCAGCGAGGCCGACGGTAAACACGTTCGTGCCAATGTCCGCCAGCGCTGGAGTGCCGGAGAGCGTTCCGTTGGCAGCCACACTCAGCCAGGCCGGCCCGCTGACTTTCGCAAAGGTCAACACATCACCGGCTGGACTGACGGCGCTAGTGGAAAGCGAAGCCGAATAGGGCACGGTTGCGGCCGCGCCTGCCTGGGTAAACGGGTTGCTCAGGAACATGGGCAGCGTGAGGCGGAAGATCGACCCGCTGTCGAGGTCGGGAGCGCCGCTGTAGTTGGCCCCGCCGTTTGGGGTGGTACCGTACAACCGTCCGTCGGCGCCCTGCATCAAGGTGCACCTGGGATTGGCTCCTTGGTATCCGTCAAATTGGACCAGCGTCGCCAGCGTGCCATCCGACGTGATTCGGAAGACAGTGCCGAGGCCGTAAACGCCTCCATTCACGGTGGTGCCGTACAACTTACCATCGCTGGCAAGGAGCAACCCGCCGTAGCAATTGCTGCCGTCGTTACCGCCAGTGAAGGAGTAAAGGGACGTGAATGTGCCATCGGCAGCCAGCTTGAACACAGTCCCCGCGCCGTTTGTGCCGCCGGCGAACGTAGTCCCGTAAAAGTTGCCAGCAACATCCCGCGCCAGCCCTGCAATGGGCTGGGCCCCGTTCGTCTCGGAGAACGAGAACAGAGATGTGAGGATGCCGCCAGGCGTCACTTTGAAAATGGTACCCCAGCCGCCATTGGTGCCGCCGTTCTGAGCCGTGCCGTAGAAATTGCCATCGGCGCCTTGCACGAGCGTGCAGGCAGGATTAGCGCCATCCGTTTTAGTGAAGGAGTGAATGCCTGTCAGGCTGCCACCGGCTGTTAGTCTGAAAACCGTGCCATTGCTATGAACTCCGCCCCATAGGGTTGTCCCATAAAAGTTACCATCCTGGCCCTGGACCAGCCCCCCATAGGGCACCGAGCCACTGCTGGCAGAACTTAACGACCAGCCCACAGTTCCTGCGCCATCAGTGGTCATCCGGAAAACCGTCCCGTCGCCTGTGGCGCCACCGAAAACGGCAGTGCCATAAAGGAGCCCGTTCGCACCCTGGACGAGAGCAGCGATGGGAGGGTAACTGCCGTTTTGCAAAAACGAATGAAGCAGCGTGACGACGCCATTAGTATTCATTTGAAAAACCGTGCCCCAGTCTGCGCCACCACCATAACTGGCAGTGCCATAGAAACAGCCGTTGTTTGCTTGAATCAGCCCTCCAAAGGGGAGGCATCCGTTAGAGTTCGTGGTGAATGAATAGAGAGTTTCCAGGGCGACTCCTGGAGTCGTAACGCCCGTGAGGTTTAGCGCCGCCGCCGCGCTGCTAACGGACCCAAAGCTGTTTGTGATCAGAACGGAATAATTCCCGGAGTTGGCCGCCGTTGCGCTGCGGATGGTCAACGTGCTGGTGGCCGCCCCGGAGAGGTTGCCTCCGGCGGCCAGGTTCGTTCCGTTCAGTTGCCAAGAATAGGAAAGTGGCTGGTCGCCAGCCGCGATCACGCTGAAGGTCGCCGGCGCCCCAGGCAGAAGGCTTTGGCTCGCCGGCGCAGAGACGATCACCGGAGCTTGCCCGGTGATGATCGTCAGAGAAACGATGCCACTGGTTACCGACCCAGCGGCGTTACTGACAATCACCGAGTAAGCGCCCGCGTCCCCCAGGGAAACGTTGTCGACGGCCAGGCTGCTGGTCGCAGAGCCGGAAATGCCGCCGCCGTTCGTCAAGATCGTGGGACCGCTCCCGCTGTCGAACTGCCATTGGTAGTAGAGCAGGGCATTGGTGGCTGTTCCCACGCTGAAGGTCGCCGTCATGCCTTCGAGCAGCGACTGGTTGGTCGGTTGCGAGGTGATGAGCGGCGCGTCAAAGACGGCCAGGGTGATGTAACGGCTTTGGACAGACTGGTCAAGGAGGTTGGTGAAATACAAAGCGGCCGTATAACTGCCTGCGGCCAGATTGGTGGCCAAGAGGTTCGGCGTGACCGCGACAACCGTATTCGTGCCGCCCGCCAGGAGCGTTCCATTCGTCGGCGAGACGCTAAGCCAGGCGGCATGCAGGGCCAGGCTCCAGTCGAGCGAGCCATTTCGGTTCGTGAGTGAGTAAGTAAGCACGTTCGGACTGAGCGGCCCGCCAACGGGACCGATGAAGACAATGCCTGAGTTGGGCGCGATCCCCAAGCGCTGGGGCAGGGCGAGCGAGTAGATCAGGTTGCTGCCCTTGGGCGAGCCCCAGCCGGTGCAGAGATCGTAGCCAGGGACGGCGGGGTACAAGCCCCCGCTGGTGCTGGTGGCGTTGTTGCCCACCGTGATGTCGTGAAAATTATTGGTGTAGTCAGCACTCTGGCCGAGGGCATAGAGGGCCGGGTTGAGGAAACCGACGGGTGGCTCGCTATTGGCAGCCGCCTCTTGATTGACGAGCGCTGAGAATGCTGCCCATAACGGCGTGGCCCAACTCGTACCCGCCTGCCCGATTGAATCCGAATCTTCCCAGACGTACGCAAAATTCTCCGCGACCATCGCGACATCCGGGAAATTCCTCATGGTGGTGGACCCCCGGTTTGCAGACATGTCGAGGCCTTGTTGCCAGCTTGGAATTGGGTAAACGGGGCTGAACCCGCCTCCGCTTCCCCAGTACCCAGCCCCATAGTATCCGGGAGGTTCGTACCCCACGTTCCAGACCGTCTCCGAAGCATAAGAGGCCCCCGAACCATTCATCGTGAGACTTGTTCCGCCGACGCTCGTCACGTACGGGTCATCCGCCGGCCAATACGCGCCATCCGGGGTGCTACCCACAACCTCCTGGGACACGTTGTTGAACCATGAGTCTCCGTCGCCTGCAGCCGCGAAAAAGGACTGCCCTTGCGCCGCCATCTGCTGGAAGATCTGATCGCTGGTCGCGGTTTGCGGGAGGCCACACCAGCAGCAGCAAAACTGTTTAATCTCAGGATTAGCCGCCATGGCGTTCAAAATATCGTTCAAGTGATAGCCCGTACTCGGCCCTGCCTCGAATACGACCACCCGGCTCAATCCCGGGGCCATGGAGATTGTCATGTAGATGTCCGCTTCGACTTCGAGTGCATCGCCATCGCCGGCCACAGGAACCCCGTTAAATCCATCCAAAAGAACGACCTGAATGGGCACGTTCGGCAAATCAGCCATAGCCTTATAAGCTGTGATGTCACTCGGATAGAACCCTTCAAATTCCACAAGCCCGACCATCTGGCCCGCGCCAGTCAGCGTGACTCCAGGCGCATACGCATTCCGGAAGTCCTTGCCCATATAATTGCCGCTTGGCCCGGAGCCTGAGCAGACGTGAGCCGCGGTTGTGACCGATGTCTTATGCGACACCGGACGCGGAGTTGAATAATTGTTCAACCCACTGATATCCAGCACTGCGAGACCAGCTTCGACGGACGGTTCAGCATCCGGCGCAAAGAACTGCCGCGCTTCCGTGGGATGCTGATAGGTGCGCAAGGTGACCTGGAACGTGTTTTCAATGTCGGCAACTTGCCCTGCGATGCTGAGGAGCACGCGGTTTGAATGTGTGGCAGTGATTTCCAAGTCGTGGCTTTTGGCAAACTGCATCACAGCTTCATAGCCCTGCTTGGTGGGGCCGAATTGCTGAGTGAACTGTTCGGGTGTCAGATAATGGCGGAACTGAGGACTCGCTGGATCATACATGTCCTGGAGCAACTGGTTGAGGGCGTTGGTGTTGCGCAGCGGCAGACCAATGGCCAGGCTCAGCCGGTTGGTGGCCGGCAGCCGGCCGATTGGCAGCAGGCCAAGCCGGGCGACGGCTTTTGGTACGTGCCCGAGCAGCACTTGGCGCTCGACGCCTGAACCCGGCGTGCTGAACAGGAGCAGCGCTGCGCAGGAAGCGGCGGCCCTGAGCCCTGCGCCGAACCAGGGTCCGGCGCGATTCAATAAAGCAATGTTGGTTTTCATAGTCCGTGATCCTTCGTTTTGAATGCTGAATTGGTCCTCCGACCGCGGAGCCGCCGTGGGATTGCTGGCTATCACTGGGTTTTCCCTTCCGTACTTTTCTCCGCCGCTTCGATCTCGGCAAAGGACGGCACAGTAAGAACGCGCACAGCACCGTCCAATGGCTGTATGGCAAGCGAATCACCTTTTGGAGAAAGCTGGGCGAAGATACCCAGACCATCGAGCCTCAGCATCTCTTGGCCGGTCTCCAGACTCCAAATGCGAACTGTATCATCGTCGTTGCTCGTGAGCAGGCGGCTGCTTCCCGGCTCAAAATAGATTTTTTGCGTCCCCCCGCCGTAAGTTACGAGAGGGGGAAGAACGCGGTGACCATCCGCGCTGTCCCATATTATGACGTCCCCGTTCCAACTTCCCGTTGCCAGGAGCCTCCCGTCCGAGGAGAAGGCCGCACTGCTCACATTCCAAGGATGCCCCTTGAGCGTCAGAGACTCACGCCGCCGAGGAACATCCCAAACGCGCACCCAGTGATTGGTCGTTGCGCGGGCCAGCAGCTTGGAGTCAGCCGAAAAAGCCATGCCCCAGGCCTCCGAGGTGTAGTCCGCAAAGACGGCCTCTACATGTCCTGTCCGCAGGTCCCAGAGCTGCGCCGGCCCGGAGAGTCCAGGTCCTCCGTAAAGTCGCTTTCCGTCGGGAGAAACTGTGAAGTACAGCGGGAGGCTGTCGGGAAAGAATTTTGCAAGCAGCTTAGGGCCATCTAAGGCCCAGACTTCGGAGGCCCCGTCAGCTCGCTGGATAATCACAGCCTGACCGTCCCTGGAAGCGACGACCTTCATAATGGGACCCGTGGTGCCGCGGAGCGAGACGGTTCGAGTCAGTTTTCGAGACGCCACATCCCAGCAAGACAGCAGGCCATTGGCGTCGATGGTCAATAGAGCGCTCCCGTCGAGTGTATAGGCCATCCCGCGCTCAATGGCACCCAGAGGCTGGTCCAGTTCACGCCGTGGAGCAACCTCCCAAAGGCGTGCGGTTCCATCCATGCCGCTGGATAATAGGTTTAGACCGTCCCCCGAAAACTGGACGGTCCAGACCGCGTTCAGGTGCCCGCTCAAGGTTGAGACCCGACGCCAGTTGGCTGTGTCCCAGACGTGAATTAGCTGGTCGCCGCACGAAGCTAACAGGGTGCCATCAGGGGAAAACGCAAGGTCAAGCACCCAATGCCCCTGCCGGTGTGCCGAGAACTTCGTGCTGCCTTGACATTGCGGCACATCCCAAACGACGCAGCCCCCATCGAGATTACCTGCTATCAATTGTTTGCTCGACGGAGAAAAGGCAAGTGAGAGCGCGCGCGGGCGGCTCCCGCTTCTCCAAACAGGGGTTGAGTTGCTTGAGGTCAAAGCACATAGCTGCAGTCCAGACTCGCCCGCGGCTGCCAGCCATTTCCCGTCGGGGGATAAAGCGAGGGCAAAGTAAGCGAAGCGGTGCCCCTGGATCTCCGTCCCCACGATCCGCATAGACCACATGGAGGTGTCCCAGACCTGTACCGCGCTGCAGCCGGGCGTGCTGGCCCGCCCGAATGCCGCAAACCAACGTCCGTCTGCAGAAAAGGCGAGTGGCGCCCAAGCGTTGGTGAGGAAGCGACTCACCGTCCAATCCTTGGTGTTCCAAAGCGTAATACCGGACTGACTTTGGACTGCGAGTAACGTGTCATCCGGCGAGAAAGCGACGACGTGATTCCACGTTGCGTCGTCCCCGGCAGGCAAGTTCGTGATGATATTGCCGCCATGCGTTATCCGGATCAAGACCTGCCGGTCGAACCCCGCAGTAGCTATGATCTTCCCGTCGTGCGCGAGCGCCGCCCCCATCAGCATTCCCTCGTGACCTGAGTAAGTCGCAATCTGGTCGCCCTTACACTCCTTCCACAGGAAACGCCATTCGAAGCCACGAAGATCCTGCTCCCCCGGCGGGGGAGAGTGCTTTCTGAGAAGGTCCAATGTTCTGCCTCGGTTATTCGCAGCCAAGTTCTGTTGTGCCAGGTTCATGTCCGCCGCGTAAAGGCTTTCCCGCGCCAGGAGTTCGCTCATTTTCGCCTTCCTTTCATCCTTCTCCGCCCTCTCCCTCTCACTCTCTGCCGCACGCGCAGCCTGGTCGGCTCGCAGGCGCGCCTCAGCCTCCTTCCGTCCTGCCCGGATGGCCCGCACGGCTTGCCAGGTGCTGACGAGAACGCCAACCACCAAAGCTGCGGCGACGGCCCCCGCGGCCGTGAAGACAAACCTGTTCCGCCGAAAAGTCTTCTGCAGCCGGTAACTCACGCTCGGGGGCCGCGCCACCACCGGCTCGTGGTTCAAGTGTCGCTCGATGTCCAGCGCCACGCTGTTCGCTGCCTCATACCGCCGCGTCCGGTCCTTTTCCAGGCACTTCATCACGATCCAGTCCAGGTCGGTATCAATTGCGGAGTGCGGAGTGCGGAGTGCCGACTCACCCGAGCTTGCAGGTTGCTCGGTCCGTGTTTGACTAAGGCGTGTGCTCGGCCTCAGTGGCTCGCGCTCCCGGATGATCTTCCGCATCTCATCCAGCCCCGACTGCAACAACTCCTTCGTGTCAAACGGCGTGCTCCCGGTTAGCAACTCGTAGAGCAGGACACCCAGGCTGTAGATGTCGCTGCGCGTATCAATGTCCAGCCCGCTCATCTCCGCCTGCTCCGGGCTCATGTACGCCGGTGTCCCGATGAACTGTTGGAATTGTGTATAGACGGTCTTCTCCGTCAACTCCTGCTGTGTCGCCTTGGCGATCCCAAAGTCAATCACCCTGGGCACCGGCACGCCGTCGTGGAGCGTCACCAATATGTTCGACGGCTTGATGTCCCGGTGGATGATGCCTTTCTGGTGTGCGTGTTGAATGGCCTGGCAGACCTTGATGAACAAATCGAGCCGCTCCCGAGTGCCCAGCTTCTCCTTGTCGCAGTACTTCGTAATCGTAATGCCGTTCACCAATTCCATCACGAAGAAGGGCCGACCCGTGTCCGTCGCCCCCGCATCGAGCACCTTGGCAATGTTGGGGTGGTCCATCAGCGCCAGGGCTTGTCTCTCCGCTTCAAACCGCCCCACCACCTGCTTGGTATCCATCCCCAGCTTGATGACCTTCAGGGCCACGCGTCGCTTGACCGGTTCACGCTGTTCGGCCACATAGACGACACCAAACCCGCCTTCCCCGATCTTTTCGAGGAGCTTGTAGCGGCCGATCACGGTGCCCGGCCCTTCCTCGGGCTGGACGGCCACCGTCGGCTCGCCCGCCGGCGGCACCGTGTTGATCCTCGGGTCATGGTCCACGGCCGCGTCTTTCATGAAGCTGTCCTGCTGGAAATGATGGTCCAGCAAGAGTTGCACTCGATGGCGCAAGGCCAAGTCTTTACCGCAGGCCCCGTCCAGGTAAGCCGCCCGTTCGGCGGGCGTGTCCCGCTCCAATGCCTCGAAGAAAATCTCCTTCTCGGTTCCGGACGGCGGTTGGGACGATGGGTCCATAAATCGGTCTTTCACTCTATAAAACGCAAACCGAGTCCAAAACACGCCACTCAATTTGCTGAAAAGCGCTGGTTCAGAATCTCGGAATCGCGCCTGAACCTGCGCCTTGCTTCTGGCACAGGCCTTTAACCGCGCGTGTCGCCCCGAATGGCCCGTTTCAGCCAGGCCCGGGCGAACAGCCAGTGCCGGTCCGCCGTCCGCGGCGCAATCTCCAGAGCCGCCGCTATCTCGGGGATGGTCATCCCCACGAAATACCGCAGCTTGACCACATCCGCGGCCATTGGATCCTCGGCGGCCAGTTGATCCAAGGCTTCATGCACCGCCAGGAACTCGTCGGGAGGCGCGCGGAGTTCGATCCGGGATTCGTGCAACTCCTCGAGCGGTTGGTGGCCGCCGCGTTTTAGAGCGCTCTTGCGGCGCGCCTTGTCGATCAGGATCTGCCGCATGGCCTCCGCGGCGGCGGCAAAGAAGTGAGCCCGGCCCGCAAACTGCTCCTGGCCGCTGCCCGCCAGCTTCAACCACGCCTCATGCACCAGCGCGGTGGGCTGCAGCGTTTGGCCGGGCGCCTGTTGGGCCATCTTGAGCGCGGCGAGCCTGCGCAACTCCTGGTAAACCAGCGGCAATAGTTCCTCCGCGGACGGCAGTTGAACTCCATCCGCCAGGGCCTGATTTTTCGGGACATCAGTGCTCATGGCATTTTAGAAACTCGATCACCCGACAGAACCAACCCTTAAATGGCCGTGTCATGTTTCGCCTGCGCCAGGGTTCCTTGCACGCGGGTCGCCGACCGAACAAATCGAGTCGGCAGCTCGTGGAGGCAATTAAGAGCGGGTTATATCCTTGCGGGTGAACATGAGCAAGGCAAACCGTCAGCCGGTTTTCGGCCGACACTGGTGTTGTTGCCGCTTGGCCTCGGGCTCGGCGTAAGGCTCAGGCCACCCCAATCGTCCGAGCGGTGGGTGGCCGGGCCGGGCATGGTGCTCTTTCAGCCCTGGCAGCGCTCGCCGGGTCCGCTCCTGGGCCGTTGGCCCAGGCCTGGAGTTTGGACCTCTTGCGGCACCGCGTAGCGGTGATTTGAAGGTAGCCGTGTGGCTTCAGCCCACGGAATCAGCGGCCCGTAGCCGTCGCGTCGCGCCAGCGACGCTTGCACCCCCCGGCTTGCCTTGTCAATCCCACAGATACCGCTCCTCGTATTCAATCTCATGGCGGTCCAATAGCGCCCGGTACTCCTCTTGAAGGTATTGGCCATAGTGTAATTGACGCGGTTGGGTTGCGTGAACGCGCTGGGTGTAGCAGGCGTCGCTCCGCGACGCAATACTGATTCGGGGCGCACCACCCGTGGGCTGAAGCCACACGGCTA
>Ga0326728_10004079_pt1 | contig 43947 bp, 47 predicted proteins | sample MB3enrmetagenome_FD_207602 | JGI IMG/M metagenome (GOLD analysis project Ga0326728, IMG submission 207602) | Lab enriched peat soil microbial communities from McLean, Ithaca, NY, United States - MB31MN | ecosystem: Environmental > Terrestrial > Soil > Wetlands > Peat | place: USA: New York...
CCTCCAATTGATGTGCGACCTCGGCTTGAGCCTGGCCGCGCTCAAAGGCGCGGGCGGCTTGCTGGCGTCGGGCTTCCAATGCTTTAAAATCCCGCCGTGGGCGGATGAATTGTTTCACGGAGCCACTCTACACCACCCCCGCGCTTTTGTCACTGTATTATACGAGTTTCAGTAGGTTGGTTTCGGACCAGACCGCGTCCGACATCCGTGCTGCATTCAGCCGGAGGGTGCCGGATATTCCCGTAGTTCAACCGCGAGAGAACGTCCGGATTTAGTCCGGGAAACGTGGGTTCGATTCCCATCGGGAGCGTCAATTTAGGCGGGCCGTTGAGTTTGGATTATCGTAAGCGGGAAACCGCGAGCGGGTGCAAATCCCGCGCCATTGGGCAACCGATGGATTTCCACCTCGCCTCTTGTCCGTCTATGTTTTTAGCTTTTCGACGGGTCGCAGGATTGGGTTATCGCCTACGAAGCGCGTGGACGCGGGTTCGAATCCCGCCTCCGGCTCCATATGCCGGGGTAGCTCAGTGGTAGAGCACGTTAATTCCCAGTTCGTTTCTTATCCGTCGGTTCTCTTTAGCAGGCCGTAGATTGTGGGTTATCGGGGCCCGGCAGTGGCGGTTCAATTCCGCCCCGCGGAAGATTCCGCGGTGGTCTAAAGGCAGCACACTGGGCAACTCCACAGTCGCATTCTTGTCCGCTTTTGATTTGATGGGCCGAAGTTGTGGGTTATCGTCGGTTGTCGGTTCGAGTCCGATCTGCCCCCTTGAAGGGGCAGTAGCTCAACGGTAGAGCAGCCTCCGCAAGGAGTAATTCCATGGCGTCCCTTGCCCATCTGAAATTTCATCACGGCGCGGCCGCGATGAATCAACCGTAACACTCAAACCAGGAGGCCGTATGTCAAACCATGCTCACGATCAGGAAGACTCAAGTTTCGAAATCACCAGCAAACGTCGCAAGGGTTTCCCGTCCGAAACACAGGTGAAACGCGGCGTGCGCGTCGTTCACGGGAATAAGGAACTCAGCGAAAAGCTGGGCCGGAACGACCTGTGCCCATGCGGCTCTGGACGCAGCTTTTAAGAAATGTTGTCTCCGCACCGGCCGATATGACGGCGCTCTCAGGAATCACTTTTTTCCGCGAATAATCGCAAGCTCATTGACTGCGGGCCGAAGAACATGGGTTATCACTTCAAATGACCAACCCCACGTTCACCAACTTGTCCGCAGTTTAACCGATAGAAAACCCGTGCCGGGAGTTGGCGGCGCGCACATATAAAGGAGGCCACCATGGCTATCAACTACGCACGTCAGTTCAATCGCCGCATCACTCCCCAATTGCAGCCGATCCCGGGTTCGACCCAGATCCGCAACTCCGGTGGCGGCTTCTCCTGGGAAGTGGATGACTGGACGCGGCTTGACCGTTTCCTCATCCTTGGCGCCGAGGGTGGCACGTATTACATCACGGAACGCGATCTGGTGAAGCAGAACCACGAGGCGATTGTCCGTTGCATCAAGGCGGATGGTGTGCGCGCCGTCAACCGCATCGTTGAGATCAGCGATGCGGGCCGCGCGCCCAAGAATGATCCGGCCATCTTCGCCCTGGCACTCGCCGTCACCCATGGTGACGCCCGGGCGAAGGCGCACGCATTCGCGAACTTGAACAAGGTCTGCCGCATTGGCACGCATCTGTTCCACTTCGCTGAATACGTGAACGCCATGCGCGGCTGGGGCCGTGGTCTGCGCAATGGAGTTGGCGACTGGTATGTTTACCGCGATGCCGATGATCTCGCGCACCAGGCGGTGAAGTATCAGCAGCGCGATGGTTGGTCTCACGGCGACTTGCTCCGCCTTGCCCACCCGAAGGCTCCGTCGCCCCAGCACGAATCGGTCTTCCGCTGGTTGCTGGCCGGCGCGGATTCGCTGGGTGAGCGTGAAGTGAAGCGCAAGGTGCGCGGTGAAGACCGTGTTGCCAAGTATGGCGCGGTCGGCGCACTGCCGAAGCTCATCGAAGCCTTCGAGCAGGCCAAGCGCGCTTCGAGCGCAGGCGAAATCGTGAAGCTCATTAACGAATTCGATCTGCCGCGTGAAGCCATCCCAACGCAGTGGCTCAATGAAGCCATTGTGTGGGAAGCCTTGCTTGAACGCATGCCGATGACGGCGATGATCCGCAACCTCGGCAAGATGACTAGCCTCGGTCTGCTGGCTCCCTTCAGCGACGCCAAGCGTTTGGTCGTCCGCAAGCTGCGTGACGAGACGGCGCTCAGGCGTGCGCGCATCCACCCGCTGGCGGTCCTTGTGGCGCAGAAAATCTACGCCCAGGGCCATGGCGACAAGGGCGCGCTCAAGTGGTCGCCAGTGTCGGCCGTGGTGGACGCTCTGGACGAAGCGTTTTACGCGACGTTCCAGAACGTGGAACCATGCGACAAGCCGGTGCTGCTGGCGCTGGACGTGAGCGGCTCAATGGCGGCTTCGATGATCGCGGGTTCATGCATCTCGGCCCGCGAAGGCAGCGCCGCGATGGCACTGATCACGGCTGCAACCGAACCGGAATGCGAGATCATCGCGTTCTCGGCTCCGGCACAGGGTCGTTACGGCGGCATGCATGGCGGCGGCGAACCGGGCATCACCCGCGTGAACCTCTCGCCGCGCATGAGACTGGCCGAGGTTATCAAGCGCATCGAAGCCATCCCGATGGGTGGCACGGATTGCGCCCTGCCAATGGTGTGGGCCGCCCGCAACAAGCTGAACGTGTCGGCGTTTGTCACCTACACGGACAGCGAGACGTGGGCGGGCAACATTCATCCGGCCCAGGCCCTGCGCCAGTATCGCGACGAGTTCGTCGGCGACGCGAAGGCGGTCGTTGTGGGCATGACCTCCAACGGCTTCACCCTCGCCGACCCGAACGACCGCGGCATGCTGGACGTGGTCGGCTTCGACACGACGGTGCCGGCCGTAATCGCGGACTTTGTTCGCGAATAGCGAACGGTTCAAGGACGCCAGGAACAACGCGGGCGGAGACGAGAATCTCCGCCCGCACTTTAATCTAGAAAACAACCAAACTTTCAAATCTGATTTACCTATGCGTTTGCACGTTCTCTGTGATCTGCACTTGGAATTTGGGCCGGTCAGCATCCCGCCCACCGATGCCGATGTTGTGGTGTTGGCCGGAGACATTGATCTTGGGCGCGGGGGTTGCCAATGGGCGCAATCCCACTTTCCAGTCAAACCTGTCATTTATGTTTTGGGCAACCACGAGTTTTACCGCCATTCCTTGCCAACCTTGACAGAGGATTTAAAACGGGAAACTGAAAACAGCCATATTCATGTGCTTGAAAACGACGCCGTCGAAATCGGCGGCTTCACGTTTCTGGGATGCACGTTGTGGACCGATTTTCAATCGTCAGGCGACGCGGAAGCAGCGATGCGGGTCGCAGAGGGGCTGATGAACGATTACAGGGTCATTCAGTTTAGCCCTAAAAATCGCGCGTTGCGTGCCAGCGACACCGTTCGGCTGCATACCGAGTCCGTCGCCTGGATGCGCAAGGCTTTGGCAGAATGCAATCCCGCGCGCACTATCGTGGTGACGCATCACGCGCCGAGCGCCCGGGCCGAGGCCCCATATCATGCCGACAGCCCGCTCAAGCCGGCATTTTCGTCCAACTTGGATGATTTGATTGAGAAGAGCGGCGTTCCGTTGTGGATTTTCGGGCACACGCATTACAACGTGGAATACACGATTGGCTCCACCTGCGTATTGACCAATCAGCGCGGTTATCCATCGGAAGGGTGTCGAGGCTTCGATCCTGGGTTGGTCATCGAAGTCTGAGAAAACGTCCCGTTGGCCGAGCAGCCCAGGCGGCGGTCTGCAGAACCGCAAAGGCTGGTGCAACCCCAGCACGGGATTCCCTTTCTCCGGGCATAAGTGTTGAGAGATACACGCCGGTCTTCCAAACCGAAATACGGGGCGCGATACCCCGATGCCCGACCACAGAGCGTAGCCTAAAAGTGAGGCGCTTGCTTCGGGAGCAAGATCAAGCGGGCGCGCTACCCGCCGCTCTGACCATTTCCGCGACGCGAACACCGGTGCCGGCCAGGACTTCACAGGCCTGGCTGCGGCGGTTCAACTCCGCCTTCACGTCGCGCTTGGGTTGCAAACTTTGACAGTGAAGTCCCGGCTCTTAACCGGCGAGAACACGGTGCAAGTCCGTGGCGACCCACCAATTTCAACGCTCCCGTAGCTCAATCACCAGAGCGCGACGCTTCGAACGTCGGAGATGAGGGTGAGAGTCCTTCCGGGAGTGCCACTTTTACGGGCATGTGGTTCAACCCGAACAGCAGAGGGTCCAGACTCAGAATCTGGCAGCCTTGGGGGTGCAAGTCCCGGGTCGCCGACCAACCTTCGCTCGCCGAGCTACGGCTTGGCAAGCCGGCGTGTGGTTAATCGGGAAGAGCAGACCGGTTCGACTCAAGATCGAACAGCCTTGGGAGTGCAAGTCTCCCCACGCCGACCAATTGGGAATGTCAACCGGACAAGCGATCCGGGCCTGTTTGCTAAACAGTGCGCTCCTGGAAACGGGAGTGTGGTGCAAGTCCACGGCATTCCGCCATTTTCGCGCGTTTAGTTCAAAGAGAACCGTCCAGCTTATAACTGGAGTCGCACTAGATGAGTGCCTGGGTCCGGAGCGTTACCGGAAACGCGCATCAGCCTTCGCCCTTTGGGCTACGGCCTGACAGGCCATTTCCGTCCCTGTGGTGTAGCCCAGCCAACACGCCTGCCTCTCATGCAGGAGATCACCGGAGCAAAGCCGGTCAGGGACGCCAGTTTTCATGCCCCCAAAGCATTTTCAGCGATGTCCTCGCTCGGTAAGCGAGTCAGCTCGGTGCAACTTCGGGTGGGGGCTCCAGATACAGAACGACCGCAGTCGAACCAGCGTTCAGGCAGGCGTCATAAGCCAGCCGAGCCCAGGGCAGCACTGGGGACTGCGACCATTTCGCCTCCATGTCCCGATGCATCGGGACGGATTTCTTTTGCAAAGAAATCGAGCCGGGGCAGCACCGGCTGGAGAATCCATTTCCTTTGCTCGCGTAGTCCAACAGCAGAGACACGACGTCGAGAGCGTCGCCAGTGCAGGTGCGATTCCTGCCGCGAGCACCATTTTCCGGCCTGCAAGCTTTAAAGTGAAGCCGCGGTCTTTTAAGCCGTGGAACCCGGAGCGTTACCGGGGCGGGCCACCATTTGCCGGGTCGTCTAATCGTAGGACAGCGCCCTTTGAAGGCGCGTATGTTGGTGCAAATCCAGCCCCGGCAGCCAGTTTCCGCTCGGTGGTGAAATAGCATCACGTATGGCCTACACCCAGAAGTCGGAGGGGCAGAACCTCCCCGGGCGACCACGGCCTCGTGGCGTAATCAGGAGCGCGCCGGTCTCTGACACCGGAGGACCTGGAGCAAAACCGGGCGAGGCAGCCAATTTCGTTTGCAATTCGAAACAACAAAGAACAAATACCTCATCGCAGGAACCAGGGTGGTCGTGTGCAAACATTTTATGAATGACATACTGAACAAATCGATGGTGCTGGTGCTCAATCGCAACTGGCAGGCCGTGAACGTCCGCACGCCGCAGGAGGCCTTCTGCATGATGGCGACCAACGTGGCGACCGGCCTGGAAATCGAAGGCCAAAACCACATCCGTCCCGTCTCCTGGGACGAGTGGATCACGCTGCCCATTCGTCCGCGGGACAATGCCGTGCAGACTGTCCGCGGCCCTATCCGCGTGCCCACGGTGATCGTGGCGGTGAATTATGCCAAGGTGCCCAAGAAGCGCCCAAAGCTGTGCGCCCGCGCCATTCGCGAGCGCGACGGCAACCGCTGCCAATACACCGGCCGTGTGCTGCGCCCCGATGAAGGCAGCCTTGACCACGTCCTGCCCCGTTCGCGCGGGGGCAAGAACGCCTGGGAGAACTTGGTTTGGGCCGGCAAAGACATGAACGCCCGCAAAGGCAACCGCCTGCCGCACGAGGCTGGCTTAAAGCTGCTCTCAGTGCCACAGGCGCCGACGGAGTTGCCGGCCTCGGCGACGATTCGCAATGCCCACGGGATTTCGGAATGGAGAATGTTCGTGAAGGAATGAAGCAGTGGGAGGGCGGGTTTCGATCAGAAGCTCGCCCTCCAAAGCGGATTGTGTACCATCAACAAATCGCATGAGTGTTGCTAATTCCACAAAGGAAGCCGCGCAGAAGAAAAGAGAACTCAATTGGTTCCTTTCTTTCCAACATAAATGCCCTGATTGTCCTCGCTCAAATCCGGTTCAACTGCCTCCTCCGGCTCCAGATATTCTATTTAGGGAAGATGATCTTGGCATTGAGATAACCCAATATCTTCTCAACCAAGGCGAAACAGGTTCCCATCCCTGCCGACTCGAGACCACTCGAGAATGCATATTGCGGATGGCTCAATCGTTGTACGAGTCTCAAACCCACGATTGCCTGCAAGTTTCAATCCTTTGGGCGAATAGTCTTTGCCCAGAAAAGGCCGAACAAAGAGAATTGGCTCAGGCAATTTGTCATGTCGTCTTGACGCGGGACAAATCAAATCGGATATGGCGTATTGAATGGCGCGAGCTTAGTGAACCGTTACTTCAAAAATACATTCACGGCATCAGTGTATATTTTATTGCACACCAAGGAAAGAGCTGTTGGACCAACTGCACCGCATTTTGCTTTGGTACTTTGCCCTACATGGTGGAAAGCTTCCAAGGCCTACTTGATGCAAAGCAAGATCGTATTGAGGCATACCGAAAAACGGCCACACGTACATGGCTGTTGATAGTCGCAGACAAAAATCTGTTTTCTTCAGATATTAGCTCACACGGAGCGCTCTTGGAGAACTCATTTAACTTTTCGTTCAACCGAGTATTTGTGTTGGACGAGCACCGTGACAAGCTGCTGGAGCTTCGGTTGGCATCCACACGATAATGGAGGAGGCGTCTCATGAACACCAAAGATTTTCTTCGACTGGGCGTGCCGCTGGGCGAGGCCACGCGGAGAGCGACGGATTTCGTCGCCAAATTCATCCTCAGCGGCGGCGATAAATCGCGGCTGCGCGAGGAAGTCGCCGCTGTTGTCGCCAATCCATCGGCCTATGCAGGCGACCCGCTGTGTGGTGAATTTGCAAAGGCGCTGCTCAAAGCGCCGCCTCCGCCGCGGGCCGAGCCGATCAAGTACCGACAATGGGGCGAAGGCCTTGAACACGAGGCAGTGATGCAAATGGAGAAGGCGTGTTTGCTGCCGGTCTCGATTGCGGGAGCCTTGATGCCGGATGCGCATGTGGGCTACGGCCTGCCCATCGGCGGCGTGCTGGCCACGGAAAATGCGGTGATTCCTTATGCCGTCGGCGTGGACATCGCCTGCCGTATGAAAATGACGGTGTTGGATATTCCGGTGCGAGATTTGGAGCAGAAGCAGGACCGCCTGACCCGCGCCATCGAGGCGGAAACGCGCTTTGGCGTCGGCGCGACGTTCCGGGACCGCCGCAGCCACGAGGTGATGGATGCGGATTGGTCGGCCAGCCCGGTGACGAATCAGAACAAGGACCGCGCTTGGTCACAACTGGGCACCAGCGGGAGCGGAAATCATTTTGTCGAGTTTGGACTGTTCACCGCGCACTCAAGAATCAACGATCTTGAGGCGGGAACGCATGTCGCGCTGCTGTCGCACAGCGGCAGTCGCGGCACGGGCGCGGCGGTTTGCGATTACTACAGCAAAATCGCGATCGCACAATTTCCAAGTTTGCCCAGCGAGTTGAAGCGGCTGGCGTGGCTGTCGCTTGACTCGCAGGAAGGGCAGGAATATTGGAACGCGATGGATTTGATGGGGCGATACGCCGCGGCCAACCATGCCTGCATCCACCAACACATCGCGGAAAACCTCGGTGCGCAGGTGTTGCTCGATTTGGAAAATCACCACAATTTCGCGTGGAAGGAAAAGCACGTCATCGGCGGCGTGGAACGCGAGGTCATCGTGCATCGCAAAGGCGCGACGCCGGCGGGCGCGGGCGTTCTCGGCATCATTCCCGGTTCCATGGCGTCGCCGGGATATGTCGTGAGCGGAAGGGGAAATCCCGATTCGCTCAACTCGGCCTCACACGGCGCCGGCCGCGCCATGAGCCGCAAAGCCGCCAACCAGAAATTCAACTGGAAGGAAGTGAACCGTTTCCTCCGCGACCGCGGCGTGACTCTCATCAGCGCCGGCCTGGATGAAGTCCCGATGGCCTATAAAAACATCCGCGAAGTGATGGCCGCGCAGAGCGATCTGGTGACGACGCTCGGCCAGTTCGATCCGAAACTGGTGAAAATGGCGCCCAGCGGTGAACGTCCGGAGGATTGACAACAATGTCGCCTGGTCCCAATCCGATTTACCGGATTGGTCTTGACGTCTGCTGCAACACTAAGCAGAGACTCAACTAAATGGGCACAGATCGAACAATTTGAGACGGATCGATGTTCTATGGAAAAGCCGCGCTCAGAAAAGATTGTGCGGCGGAGGATGGTGGTTCGAAGCCAGCACCAAGGGCGCGACGGGATCAGCGAGCGGCCAATCGCTCATTCTCGTGCCGGGGAATACAACCGGGGCGACCAAGTTCTGGGATAAATAAGAGTAAAAAACAGTTGAAAAGCTCATAATGAGTGTTTAATATGTTTTTATGGAGCAAATGGACCAAAGTGCGCTGAACCAAGCGATGAGCCTTTTGGGCAACCTCATGGTTGTCCGAAAGCGACCTCCCATCCATTTGGTGGTTTGCGGTGGTTCGGCACTCATCGCCTTAAACTTGGTGACGCGAACAACCAAGGACGTGGACGTTCTGGCCATTCTGGATGACGGTCAACTGCACTGCGCCCGACCATTGCCCGACTGGCTGCGTGAGGACGCCAACGCGGCGCGAACGGAACTCAGCCTGCCCGATAACTGGCTCAATGATGGACCAGCGGACGAAAACCTCTTTCGCCTCGGCCTGCCCTCTGGTGTGGCTGGGCGGTTGGTCCAACGGGAATTCGGTTCGATTCTCAAAGTTAGTTTCATCACCCTCGAGCCATTGGGCAAGAGCATGGCGCCGCGCTCATGGTCTTGGAGACTGAGATCGTTCCAGGAATTGGTTGCCTTACGAAACGGATAGCCGTAAAAACGGTCGCCGTTCCCGAAGCGGGCCAGCACTCTCCAGGGATCAGGCTCGCAATCAACCGTCGGATAGGCGAGCCCGCCGGTAACCGGCAAGATGTCGGCGAATATTGAGGCAGGAGCATCAGCCAATTCGCCCAATTTTGTCTGCGGGTACAGATATTTAGCTGGAAACAATTGCACCGGGCAGAGTCCCCGTGCCAGGGATGCCAAGAATAGAAAGCTCTTTTCCAGTTGGATATGCGGAGTCAAGGCGAACCCGATTTGCGGCAGCCCCAGAATCAAGGTCGTCACGACCCCTTGAAGAACCTGCGGCTTCAAATCCTGCCAGAGCTGGTAATGGTAGCGCACATGGCGGGCGTTAATGCCCAGCCATGCGGACTGGGACGCCGACTGGAACCACGGCACCTTCGTCAAAGAGGCGTATTCGGGCGGAATCGCCGCCATTTGCGGGAGCTGCGGCTCCGCCCGAATTTGCGGCGTGTATTCCCAGTCGCGCAGGCATTCCGGAAAATTCCCGGTGACAGAGGCCTCGATGCACTGCTGGATAGTCAGCCCGTCCGGCAGGGAAAAGTCAGAAAGAACTTTCGCGCGCGCCAGGGGAATGGCGCAGTTAAGAACGCGGTTTGTCCGCCAAGGACCCTGGAGAAATGCTGAAAGTGCGTTTTCCGTGTGCTCGCTGCCCGGCAGGGCGATTGCCTTCCATCGCTCACGAAGGCCGGCATCGAGTGGATGGGTGGCCGGTCGCCAGCCACTGCCGTGTTTCACGATTGACTGCACGCGTCCTTTCCTTTTTAGGCGTGAGCCGGCGACAACTGAAAACAGTGCCACGGATGATCGCCGCACTTGGCCTTCCAACGGCGCGGCGGCCAGATCGTGTCGGACTATTGGATGTTGCGCCTGTGATCGCCTCACACATGCAGTCGGCGTTGCGGCGGACGAACGGGGCGATTTTCAAGAGGGGTGAGAACAACTCATGGCCTGGACATTACATAGTACACGGCGCCGGCGAAGAGAAACCAACAAATGGCGCAGATCACGTACGCTTGCCGGCGAAACGGGCCGTGGCCAATGCCGCGAAGCGTCCAATCATGGTGTCGGAAAACCCGGTCCCGGCGGATCGGCAGAACAAGCAGCCACAGCGGCAAGAGCATAATCGTCTTAACCAGCCTCACGAGCGACGCTATGACCAGCCTGAGTCGATTTCTTGGCATAACAGAACGGGTTCCAACGAGACGGTTCTTGCCGGCGGGTTGGGGGCCCAACCGTGGGTTTAAAACGGCGGGGCATCCCGCGACGGGCCGCCATTGGGCAACGCCACCGGGTTATTTTCCGTGCCGTTGGGTGGCGGTGCCGTGCTCTGCGCGCGTGGTTCTGGCATCACGAATTGGACCGAATCGCACACCAGCACCAACTGCGAGCGGGTTGTGCCGTCGGTTTCCCAGCTTTCCGTGCGCAGCCGGCCCTCGGCGATGAGCATGTCGCCTTTGCCGTGGCGGGCCACAGTATCGGCCCACCCTCCGAAAGACTTGCAGGCGACGAAGGCGGTTTCTTCCTGCCAGACGTCCGATTTATCGCGGTAGCGCCGGTTGGAGGCGATGGTGAAAAAGCTCATGCGGGAGCCGTTGTTGCGAGTGATGGGGTCGCGAACCAGGCGACCGCTCAGGACGGTGATGTTGAGGTCTGCCATAATGTATTTTTTTGTTGATTGTTATCTTGTTGTTGCCGGCCCTTGTTTGAACCGACTTCGACCTTTGTGTTTGGCGGCCTTTTCTGCCGGGACACTGGCTGGCTGATTTGCGTGAACACGATGAGAACGCGTCGCCGCAGGCCTACGGAGAGCATTCGGTCATGCGACTTTGCTTGGGGCGGCGGCAAAATCGCGTTGGACCAGCATACTGGGCCGTTTGTACTTGTTCATGGCCCGATCACACTCCTCGACGTTGAAACGGACGATGCGGCCAATTTTCACAAATGGCAAAATGCGCCGGCGCATCAAATTGGTGATCGTTCGAAGGTCGCAACGATAATGATCTGCAATTTCCTTCTTAAGTCGCCATGGACCCGTTGGCTCCGAAACTGCGATTTGAGATTGATGGTCATTCATGAATTATTGTTTGGCGGCGATTGGGCCGAACCCGGATTCACCCGGGACAGGCGCCTGGACAGCCCCAAGCGACGCAACGGCTTTGGCACCGCCGATTCACGCGCGGTGCCGCGAGTGTTCGAACCAAGTGACCGTCAAGGGGCGCGGGCCCGCCGCCGGACGCGTTTGGTCGAACGGAAACAATTGGGGACCTCGAGGCAAACGGCAGGTCAGAACATCCCGAAACGGCCGGAAACCGGGAGAAAAGTGTGACTACTCCTGTGACTACTCGAGGGGCGACCTTTCTTGACAGTTAACGTAAGTCGTTGATAATGTGGCGCATCCGGCAGGACTTGAACCTGCAACCTTCTGATCCGAAGTCAGAAGCTCTATCCAATTGAGCTACGGATGCATCGAAAAAATGCTCTTAAACTCATCATTATTCTGCCACACAATCGGGACTCGTGGCAAGGAAATCGGAAAGGAATTCAGTCAGGGCGATGAGATTCCGGATTGGGATGCGACGAACCAAGGACGCGTCTGATTGCAGAACCTGCAGACCGAAAGCATCACAGGGACTTCCACCAGCACGCCGACAACGGTGGCCAGGGCGGCGCCGGAATTGGCGCCGAACAAGGTGATGGCGACGGCGACCGCGAGCTCGAAAAAGTTGCTCGCGCCAATGAGCGCGCCGGGCGCGGCGACGTTGTGTTCCACGCGGAGGCCCCGCATGAGCAGATAGGTCAGGCCGGAATTAAAATAGACCTGGATGATGATGGGCACGGCGATGAGCAGGACGGCCATCCAGCGCCGGGTGAGGTTGTCAGACTGGAAAGCGAAGATGAGAACCAACGTGAGCAATAGCGCGCCAATCATCACCGGGTGAAATCGGGGCAGGAAGGTTTCCTCAAACCATTGTTTGCCGTGGGATTCAAGCAGAGCGGCGCGCGTGAGCCAACCGGCGCTCAGCGGGATGACAATGAAGACCACGACGGAGGTGATGAGAACTTTCGCGGGGACAACCACGTGGGCCACGCCGCACAGGAACATGACGATGGGCGCAAACGCCACGAGCATGATCAGGTCGTTCACCGCCACTTGAACCAAGGTATAAGCCGGGTCGCCGTCGGTGAGGTAAGACCACACGAAAACCATGGCCGTGCAAGGCGCGGCGGCGAGGATGATAAGCCCGGCGGTGTAATTCCTGGCCGTTTCCGGGTCAATCCACGCGGCGAAGACGTGCTGCATGAAGACCCAGGCCAGCAACGCCATGCTGAAGGGTTTGATGAGCCAATTGACAAACAGCGTGACCAGAAGGCCCTTGGGTTTGCGCGCGATGCCGCCGATGGCGCTGAAATCCACCTTGAGCATCATCGGATAAATCATCAGCCAGAGGAGAATTCCGATGGGAACATTCACCTGTGATCCCTGGCCGAATTGCAACTGGCTGAGGGTCGCGGTGAGGTTGGGCAAGAGTCTGCCCAAGGCGACCCCGACGATCATGCAGACCAGCACCCAGATAGTCAGGTACCTCTCGAAGAAGGCGAGGCGTTTGGGCGCAGGCCCAACCAGGTGGTCAAGGGTGACGGCGACGGAGTCGTTCATTGCAGCCTCTTTGGCCATGCGCTCGGATTTGTTCATATTTGGAATTCACGATTTGTTCGCACTGCCTGTCCGAGCTTTTGGCGCATCCACAATCTGCGCCAGGGTTTCGACCACACTCTGCACGCACCCCATGCAGGTTTTATGGAGAAGGTCGTGCTCCTTGAAATACTGTTGTCCCTTCGTTGTCCTGAGATCACAGCCCTCGAGCAAGACACGGCACAAACAGGAGCCGTGTCGCTCCTCAAACCGAGCCATCAAATCCAGCGTCTTCTGGTAGGTTGCCTCCGTGGCCGAGCGGTCCTGCTGGCCGCCGCGCCCATATTTGAGGCCCAACGCCAGAATCCCGCCCGTGACCGCCCCGCAGACCTCGCCTCGGCGTCCCATGCCAGCGCCCAAACCGGTGGCGAGCTTGAGGGAAATCTCGCCATCCAGTCCCAGCTCGGGACCGTACGCATACAAGACTGACTGGGCGCAATTGTAGCCTGCCAAAAACTTTTCCACCGCCACTTCGTTCTTCGTCTTCATTTTCTTTCTCTCCGGTTTATTGGATTTTGGGTTTCATCTCTCGGATATGGGAATTCAATGAGTTTGGCAGCGTCTCCACAAATGTTCGGATCTGGTCTCGCACCCGCCGGTAAACCGCCAGCTTTTCCTCGCCATCCGGCATCTCCTTTGTCAATTGCGGCGGGTCCTCAAAGCCGGCATGCAACACCTTGGCCTTGCCGGGGAAAACGGGGCAGTTTTCGCCGGCGTGGCCGCAGACGGTCACGACATAGTCAAATTGCACCGCACCGATCTCGGCGGTCGTCTTGGAGTATTGCCTTGAGATGTCCACCCCCGCTTCGGCCATGACTTTGACGGCGTGCGGATTCAGGCCGTGTTTCTCAATGCCAGCGGAATAAGGCTCCAGCACGTCGCTTTTGAGGTGGCGCGCCCAGCCTTCGGCCATCTGGCTGCGGCAGGAATTTCCCGTGCAGAGAAACAGGATTTTCAGTTTCGGCCCTGGCGTTTGCATAATTCCACGGGGTCCATCGCCAGTATTTTCTTGAGGCGCGCGGCGTCATCAACCGCGCGCGGGTCCTCTGCCAGCGACCTGGCGACCCAGCGAAGCGCCTCGCGGACGGCGGGCGAAGCCCCTTTTGCCGGCAGGGAGTAGTAAATCCAGCGGCCGTCCTTGCGCGAATCAATCAGGCCGGCCTGATAGAGAATGGACAGGTGCTTGGAAATGGTGGAGGCGGCCAGGCCGAAGAGTTCGGTGATTTGGCAGACGCACAGTTCGCCGCCTTTCAGCGCCAGGAGCACCCGGATGCGGTTTTCGTCCGCCAACGCCCTGGTCATCGCCATGAATGGGCGCATTGTCATATCATATATTTCGCCATACAACGAAATAAGTATGGCGCGCGCCGCCGCGGCTGTCAAGGGGCGTGCCAGCCGGTTGGATTCCCCCGGACGGCGGCCAGCGCTCCGCAGGCGGTTTTGGGCGCGGCGGCAGGAACGGCCTCAAATGGCACGATGCCGGCTGCGACCGGGGTTCGGCTTCCGGAAAAAATTTTATTATGGTGCGATTTGGTGCGATTTGGTGCGATTTGGTGCTAATTCCACGGTTTTCCCCGGACTGGCTCTTTTTTGCCATGCACACAATTTTTTAGTGTCGCACAATTTTTTAGGTGCTAATAGGTGCTAATAGGTGCTAACAGGTGCTATTGGCGGCGCGGAGTTCAAGGTTCAATCCGCCTTCGCTGAAGCTACGGCGGACAGGGGTTCAAGGTTCAAAGTTCAAGGTTCAAAGTTCAAGGTTCAAGGTCCGGCCTGGAACCGGAAAAGGCAAAAAGATGGGGGCAAAAACATGAAGACCGGAGATTTTTTTGCCCCCATTTTTCTGCCTGTCGCCCTGTCGGTTCTTGGTGAGTGGCAGGTGTTTTTTCATATTTCATGCGCGCCTATAATTTGTTTTTGGTCGGATTTGCTCGGATTTAGTCGGATGTGGTCGCATCGGTCGGCTTTCCCTTCGATCCTGCCCGGCCCTGCCAGGAGAGGCAAAAATTGCCGGTTCGGGCCGCCCTCCGGCCCGATCAAACCTTGTTGGAAGCCTGTTTTCACTTTTATTGGGTTTGATTGGGTTTGATTAGGTTTGATTGGGTTTGATCCGGGCCAATGTCCGGGCGGTTTGATCAAAGCGTGGAGAAAGGACGGATGGGACCAATCGGACGAATGGGACCGAGATGACGGATACGGGCGTCGCGGGTTTCCGGATTTCATCATAGGACCGGGCGGGCGGCAAAACGCCATCCATCCTGCGCATCCCTCGTTCCGGCCTGTCATTTCGACAGTCATGCGGCGATTATGGCACATCCCGGAACAACCAAAAAACCTACGGTAGTGTTTTAGGCACGATTTTTTCTGGAGGGGTTGGATCGGCGCTTGTCGTTGAAAGGCAATGGCTTGCAGCGGAAAAAATCCCGGAAAAGCGGAAAAACGCGTGCAAATACGCAAAATAATTTCGGTGGGACCCCGGTTTTTCTGCCAAAACGGGCGGATTTTAGGCGACGGAACTTGCAAGTTATTGATTACCAGTGTGGAGGAGAGGGAGAAGAGGCGAGCGTCGGCCATTCATGAGCCAGCCGTGGCACTCCCCGGTCGGGTTTTGGTTTTGGCGAAGTTTGAACTTTAATCTCCGCCGCCAACCGGCCATGCTTGGCTGTTTGAATGATGAGTGAAATGTCAACCTTCGCCGTCGCCGGGAGGGTGTTTCGTTCCCGCTTGCTGCTGGGCACGGGGAAGTTCTCCTCGCCGGAATTGATGCGCCAGACGCTGGAGGCCAGCGGGGCGGAAATCGTCACGGTGGCGCTGCGGCGGGCCGATTTGAGCGGGCGCCGCGATCCCTTCGCCAATATCCTGGAGTTTATTGATCCGCAACGGTATCTGCTCCTGCCCAATACCAGCGGGGCGATGAACGCGGCCGAAGCGGTGCGGCTGGCCCGGTTGGCGGCGGCGGCCGGATTGCCCAAATGGATCAAATTGGAAATCCACCCCGATCCGCGCTATTTGCTGCCCGATCCGGTGGAAACGCTGGCGGCGGCGGAGACGCTGGTGCGCGAGGGCTTCGTCGTGCTGCCTTATATCAACGCCGATCCCGTCCTGGCCCGGCGGTTGCAGGACGCCGGCGCCGCGACGGTCATGCCGCTGGGTTCGCCCATCGGCTCCAATCGCGGCCTGGAGACGCGGGAGCAGATTCGCATTATCATTGAACAAGCGACGGTGCCGGTGGTGGTTGACGCCGGCCTCGGCGCTCCCAGCCACGCGGCGGAGGCGATGGAAATGGGGGCCGACGCGGTGCTGGTCAACACGGCCATTGCGGTGTCCAATGATCCGTGCCGCATGGCGCGGGCCTTTGCGGCCGCCGTGCAGTGCGGGCGCGAGGCCTACGAGGCTGGCCTGGCTGCGCCGCAATCCGCCGCCAGCGCGACCAGTCCTGTGACGGCGTTCGTGAACCAGACTTCCACATGACGGACGACAAGGTCAAAAGAATCCGCGCCATGAAGGGCCGCGAACGCATCGCCGCCCTGACGGTGTACGATTTCGCCATGGCCACAATGGTGGATGGCGCGGGGCTTCCGTTGCTGCTGGTGGGCGATTCGCTCGGCATGGTGGTGCTCGGCTACCCGGACACCACGCAGGTGACGTTGGCGGACATGGAACACCACCTTCGCGCCGCGGCCCGCGCCCGGCCCCAGGGATTGCTGGCGGCGGACCTGCCCTTCGGCACTTGCGCCACTCCGGCCACGGCGGTGGAGAGCGCGCGCCGGTTGATGGCGGCGGGGGCCGAAGCGGTCAAGGCCGAGGGCGGCCGGAGCATTCTGCCGCAAATCCGCGCCATCCTCTCGGAGGGCATTCCGGTGCTGGGCCATTTGGGGATGCTGCCCCAAAACGCCGTCCTCGAGGGCGGCTACCATGTCAAGGGGAAAACGGAGGCGGAGCGCCAGGGGTTGATCGCCGACGCCCTGGCTGTGGCGGAGGCGGGGGCGTTCGCCATCGTGCTGGAATTGGTGGCCGCGCCCGTGGCGGCCGAGATTACGGGCAGAATTTCCATTCCCACCATCGGCATCGGCTCCGGGCCGGGGTGCGACGGGGAGATATTGGTGACGACGGATCTGCTGGGCACGTCGCCGGGTTTCATTCCGAAACACGTGAAGAAAAGCTGGCGTTTTGCGGAACAAATGCGCGCGGCGGTGGTTGAATGGAAGGAAAGCGTGGTTCATCCCAATGGCAGATGAAGTTATGCGAACGATGGCAGTCTATGTTGGCCTGTTGCTGGTGATGCTGGCCGGAGCCGGGTGTGCCAGCCGGAAGAAGGAGCAATTGGCGGCCCAGCAGGCCTACGTCGCCGGCCAGGAGCAGGCGCTCCAAGCGGCGGCGCGCGCCCAGCAGCAGCAGGGGCCGGTGGTGTACGTGCAGGGACCGGTGCGCAATCCGGTGGTGGAATGGAAGGAGGGGATGACGTTAAGCCAGGCCATCGTGGCGGCCGAGTACACCGCGTTTATGAACCCGGAGCTTATCCGCGTGCTGCGCAACGGCCAGGTGGCCGGCGAATTCAAGGGCATTGATCTCCTGCACCACCAGGACATGGACCTGGAAGCGGGCGACACGGTCATCATCGCGCCGTAGGGTGGGTTAAGAGTCAGACCCGTCAGACCTGTCGGACTTGTCGGACTTTTCGGACGGCCTCACCGCGAGCGTGCCCTTGCAGTCGGGATAGCCGGAGCAGCCCCAGAACGCTTGGCCGGGCTTGGGGCCTTTGCGCGCCGTGCGGAGCACCATGTGCTTGCCGCATTTCGGGCAAAGTGGTTTGTCGGACCTGTCGGACCTGTCTGACTTGTCTGACCTGTCGGACTCTTTCCTCCGACTCCGCGATTCGTAGAGCTTCTCCGTGAAGCCCCCGCTCTCCAGAAAAGTCCGGCCCTGGCTTTCGAGTTGGCGCTTGAGCAGGTAGGCCGCCTGGTTGACCGCGCAGAGCATCGCGTTGCCCGCCAACTCCGGCGCGGCCTGCTCCACAAACTCCGACAACCCGGCCAGTCCCCTCAACCGCACCACCCCGGGCGGCGCGGGCGGGACATTCGGCGCGTGGTCTTGCGCCAATCGCGCCCGCATGGCCAGCGCCTGGCGCGAGTCCTTGGACCATACCCGCAGGCCGTGCTGGGTCAGGAAACTCCCCGGTAACCCCCATGCGGCAGGAACACGCCGGGCTTCTCGGTCTGGTTCATGACGTGGCAGGCTACTTTGGCGGGGCTTCCCCTGGCCAGACGGAATTCCCGGTCGGGCGTTGACATCTGGCGCGGATGGCATACGTTGAAGCGGACTAAATTTGTCCGATATGGATGCCACGACTGAGACAATCGAGAGTTTTGTCAAATCCGATTACAAATACGGGTTTGTCAGCGAGATCGAAACGGAGGCCTTTGCACCGGGGCTGAATGAAGAGGTGGTGCGCCGGATTTGGCGGACCAAGGGGGAGCCGGATTTCATGCTGGATTGGCGGCTCAGGGCCTACCGGCAATGGCTGACGATGAAGGAGCCGCATTGGGCCAACGTGCAGTACCCGCCCATTGATTATCAGGCTTATATCTACTACGCCGCGCCCAAGCCGAAGAAAAAACTCGGCAGCCTGGACGAGGTGGACCCGGAAACACGCGCCGTTTTTGAAAAACTCGGCATTTCGCTGGATGAACAAAAACGCCTCTCCGGCGTGGCCGTGGACGCGGTGCTGGACAGCGCCTCGGTGGCGACAACCTTCAAGGAGGAACTGGCCAGACACGGCGTCATCTTTTGCTCCTTTACCGAGGCGGTGAAAAATCATCCGGAGCTGGTCAGGAAGTATTTGGGCACGGTCGTGCCGCATAACGACAACTTTTTCGCCGCCCTGAACTCGGCGGTCTTCAGCGACGGCTCCTTTTGCTACGTGCCCAAGGGCGTGCGCTGCCCGATGGAGCTTTCGACTTATTTCCGCATGAATACCGCCGGGGCCGGGCAGTTCGAGCGCACGCTGCTCATCGCCGACGAGGGCAGCTACGTGAGCTACCTGGAAGGCTGCACGGCCCCGATGCGCGACACCAACCAGTTGCACGCGGCGGTGGTGGAATTGATCGCGCTGGAAAACGCCGAGATCAAATACTCCACCGTGCAGAATTGGTATCCGGGCGACGAGCAGGGCAGGGGAGGCATCTACAATTTCGTGACCAAGCGCGGCAAATGCGCCGGGCGCAACGCCAAGATTTCCTGGACGCAGGTGGAGACCGGCTCGGCCATCACCTGGAAGTATCCCAGCGTCCTCTTGATGGGGGACAATTCGGTCGGCGAGTTCTATTCCGTCGCCTTGACCAATCACCGCCAGCAGGCGGACACCGGCACCAAGATGATCCACGTCGGGCGCAACACCACCAGCACCATTGTGTCCAAGGGCATTTCCGCCGGCCGCGGCCAGAACAGCTATCGCGGGCTGGTGAAAATTCTCCAGAGCGCGGCCCAGGCGCGCAATTATTCGCAGTGCGATTCCCTGTTGCTGGGGGACAAATGCGGAGCGCACACCTTTCCGTATTTGGAGGTGCGCAACAGCACGGCGACCGTCGAGCACGAGGCCTCGACCTCCAAGATCGGCGAAGACCAGATTTTTTACTGCAACCAGCGCGGCCTCTCCACCCAGGACGCCGTCAACATGATTGTCAACGGCTACTGCAAGGAAGTGTTCAACCACCTGCCGATGGAATTTGCCGTCGAGGCGCAGAAACTTCTGGGCGTCAGCCTGGAGGGCAGCGTCGGTTGAGTTCAATTTTGTGGAAACGATCTATGCTTGAAATTTGCAATTTATCCGCCGGCGTGGACGGCCGGGAAATCCTCAAGGGTTTGAGCCTCTCCGTCGCGGCCGGCGAAGTCCACGCCATCATGGGACCCAATGGCAGCGGCAAAAGCACCCTGGCCGGGGTGCTGGCCGGGCGCGCCGAGTATGCAGTCACCGGCGGCAGCGTCACCTTCAACGGCGGGTCCCTCCTGGAGCTTAAGCCGGAGGAGCGGGCGCGGGCCGGCGTCTTTCTCGCTTTCCAGTACCCGGTGGAAATCCCCGGCGTCAATAGCACGGTCTTTCTCAAGGCGGCGCTCAACGAGTGCCGCAAGGCCCGCGGCGAGCCGGAATTGGACGCCGTCGAGTTCCTCTCCCTGGTGCGGCAAAAGACCAGGCTGCTGGAGCTGGACCCGGCCCTGCTCAGCCGCGCGGTCAACGAGGGCTTCTCCGGCGGCGAAAAGAAACGCAACGAGATTTTTCAGATGGCCATTCTGGAACCCAAACTGGCCATCCTGGACGAAACCGATTCCGGGCTGGACATTGACGCTTTGAAGGTGGTCGCCGAGGGCGTGAATAAATTGCGCCGTCCCGACAACGCCACGCTGGTCATCACTCATTATCAGCGCCTGTTGAACTACATCATCCCCGACTTTGTCCACGTGCTCATCGCCGGCCAGATCGTCAAGTCCGGCGGCAAGGAACTGGCGCTGGAACTGGAAGAGCGCGGCTACGATTGGCTGCTCGAAGCCGCCGCCGCCAATGAAAAAACATGATGGACACGCGGAAACAGATGGAGGACGAACCGGCCGCCGCGCCGGACGCCTTTTTCCCCGGCGAACTTGGCCCCGGCCCGGCCTGGCTGCAATCGGTGCGCCAACGGGCGCGAGGGCGGCTGGGTCAAATCGGCTTTCCCACCGTGCGCGACGAAGAGTGGCGTTTCACCAACATGGCGCCCTTGTTGCAATGGCCCTTGCACGCGGCCCAATCCGACGGACGCCCGATCGGCCCGGCGGAAGTCAAACCCTTCCGGCTGGCCGGCCAGGGCCACTGCCTGGTTTTCGTGGACGGCTTTTTCCGCCCGGATTTGTCCGTGCTGCCCGGCCGGGGCGCCGCTTTGCAGGCGGGCAGTTTGCGGGCGCAGTTGGAGGCCAATCCGCGCGAGTTGGAGCAGCACCTTGGCTGCCACGCCGGTTTTGACACGCATTATTTCACCGCGCTGAACACTGCGTTCTTCCAGGATGGCGCTTTCATTTCCGTGCCGGCCGACGCGATCATCGAGAAGCCGGTCCAGTTGCTTTACCTCGCGGCCTCCGGGCGGCCCGGCGCGGCCGTTCACGCGCGCAATTTGATTCTGGTCCACGGCGGCGGCTCGTTGAAAGTCATCGAGACCTACGCCAGTCTTACCGAGGCGGCGCACCTGACCAACGCCGTGACCGAAGTGTCGCTCGGCCCCGGAGCGCGCCTGGAGCATTGCCGGCTCCAGAACGAAAACGAGCGCGCTTTTCACGTGGCGGCCGTGCAAGCCGTGCAGGGGCGGGGCAGCCATTGGCTCTCCCATTCCATCGCCACCGGCGCGCGGCTGGCCCGCAACCAGATTCAAACGCTGCTCAACGCCGAGGGCGCGGAGGCGATCCTCAACGGGCTTTTCCTGGCGCGGGACGGCCAGTTGATGGACCATCACACGGTGGTGGATCATGCCCAGCCGCATTGCGAGAGCCACGAGTTTTATCACGGCATCCTGGCCGGCCGCTCCCACGGCGTTTTCAACGGGAAAATTTTTGTCCGGCCCAACGCCCAGAAAACCAACGCCAAGCAGACCAATCGCAACCTGGTGCTCTCCGAAAACGCCGTCATGGACACCAAGCCGCAGTTGGAAATTTTCGCCGACGATGTCAAATGCACGCACGGCGCCACGGTCGGACAACTGAACGGGGAGGCGCTCTTTTATCTGCGCTCCCGGGGCCTCGACGCCGCCCAGGCCCGGCGCCTGCTCATCCGCGCTTTCGCCGACGGCGTGGTGGAGCGCGTCACGCTGGCGCCCGTGCGCGAGCACCTGGAGCAATTGCTCACGGCGCGGTTCCAGGGCCTGGAAAGGTAGCTCATGTCTTCCATGTCAGACCAACTCAATGAGCTTTACCAGCAGGTGATTCTCGATCACTGCCGCACGCCGCGCAATTTTCGCCTTCCGGCCGGGGAGCATCGCGCGGCGGAGGGCTGCAATCCGCTGTGCGGCGACCATTTCACCATTTATCTCCAGCTTGAAGGCGATGTCATCCGGGACATCAGCTTCCAGGGTTCGGGCTGCTGCATTTCCAAGGCCTCGGCTTCGATGATGACGGACCATCTCAAGGGCAAGACCGCTGCCGAGGCCCGCGACTGCTTCAGTCAATACCAAAACATGGTCACCACGGGAAAAGCGAACGAAGAGGCGATGGGCAAACTGTGCGCCTTCGCCGGAGTTCATCAGTTTCCCATGCGTGTCAAATGCGCCGTCTTGCCCTGGCACGCCATGCTGGCGGCCTTGAAGGGCGAAGCGGCTGTGACCACCGAGGAAAAATGAGCGTCCATGAGCGATGAGATCCTCCTAAAGCGCGATTGCCCGGCGGTGCTCATTCCCGCCGGCAGCAAAATCACGCTGCAAGCCGGCGAGCCGGTGGTCATCACCCAGGCCCTGGGCGGCAGCTACACCGTCGTCATCCACGGCAACATGGCCCGCATTGACGCCCGCGACGCCGACGCCCTGGGCCGCGAGGCGCCCGCCGCCGCCCCGTCCGATCCCGTCGCCGCCCCGGACGCGGCGCCCGTCACGGAAGAGCAGGTGCTGGAAAAGCTGCGCGCCTGTTACGACCCGGAGATTCCGGTCAATATTGTTGACCTCGGGTTGATTTATGATTTGCAAATCCAACCCCTGCCCGCCGGCGGGAGCCGCGTCGAGATCAAGATGACCCTCACCGCCCCCGGCTGCGGCATGGGCCCCGTTCTGCAACAAGACGTCGAGGCCAAAGTCTCCACCATTCCCGGTGTCAAGGAGACCGGCGTCTTCCTGGTCTGGGACCCGCCCTGGAACCGCGACATGCTTTCGGATGCCGCCCGCCTGGAACTCGGCATGATGTGAACTCGAACCCGACAGATTGGGCCGCGTTGCGCGAGGACTTTCCCATCCTCCGCCAGAAAGTCCACGGCCAGCCCCTGGTTTATCTGGACAACGCCGCCACCTCGCAGAAACCCCGCCCGGTGCTGGAGGCCATGGACCACTTTTACCGGAACGACAACGGCAACGTCCATCGCGGCATCCACGAATTGAGCCGCCGCTCCACCGTGGCCTTCGAGGCGGCCCGCGAGTGCGCCGCCCGTTTTCTCAACGCGCGCGAGCCGGCCGAAATCATTTTCACGCGCGGCACCACCGAGGGCATCAACTTGGTGGCTTACGCTTGGGGCGCCAAAAACATCCAGGCCGGCGATACGATCCTCCTGACGGAAATGGAGCATCACAGCAACATCGTCCCCTGGCAATTGCTGGCCCAACGCGCCGGGGCCAGGCTGGCTTACCTGCCCATCACCGGCCAGGACGGGCTGCTGGACCTGGGCCGGCTGGATGATTTGCTCGACGGCAGCGTGAAGCTCTTCGCCTTCACCCATGTTTCCAACACCCTCGGCACCGTCAATCCCGTGGCCGAGTTGTGCGCCCGCGCCCGCCGGCGCGGCATCATCACGCTGGTGGACGCCGCCCAGGCCGTCGGGCATCGGCCGGTGGACGCGCAGGAGATCGGCTGCGATTTCCTCGCCTTTTCCGGCCACAAGGTTTGCGGTCCGACCGGCATCGGCGTCCTCTATGGCCGGCGCGAACTCCTGGAGGATATGCCGCCCTTCCAAGGGGGCGGCGATATGATTTCGAGCGTTGATTTCTTCCACAGCGCCTGGAAGGAACCGCCCCACAAGTTCGAGGCCGGCACGCCCGACTTCGCCGGCGCCATCGGCCTGGGCGCCGCCCTGGATTACCTGGCCGCCATCGGCTGCCAGAACATCGCCCGCCACGACGGGGAACTGGCCGCGCTGGCGATGGAAAAGCTCTCGCGCCTGCCGGGCCTGCGGCTCTTCGGCCCCAAGACCGGCCGCGCGGGCGTGGTCAGTTTTTTGTTGGAAAATATTCACGCCCACGACGTTGTCACCGTGGCCGACCAGCACGGCGTGGCGCTGCGCGGCGGGCATCATTGCAACCAGCCGCTGATGAAAAAGCTCGGCGTGGATTCGACCGCCCGCGCCAGCTTTTATTTTTACAACACCGCCGCCGAGGTGGAACGCCTGGCGGAGGTCCTGCGGGAAATCCGGAAATTCTTCGGCGCATGAGCGATTCGATTGACACGCAAGTCCGTTGCCGCCGGCGAAAATTCATTGCACGCAACTGGTGGTAAGCGCGTTGCGTTCCGCCCTCCAGCCGCCATCGGTTCCGCCGCCGGCCTCCGCCCCCGCTGCCGCGCCCAGCCTGGCCGACAACTTCACGCAAACCGCCCACCCCTCCGGCAAACTGAAAGTCATTTTGGGTGGCATAGACTATTTTTGCCCTTTGTCTTTGGATTCAATTGTCGTAAAATTCCGGCATGAAACATAAATCGAAATTGTCTTTGACCGCCGTCATCCAGCGTTCCGAGAAGTATTTTGTGGCGCTCTGCCCCGAACTGGATGTCGTGAGCCAGGGCAAAACCGTCGAGGAGGCCCGCGGCAATATCGCCGAGGCGGTCGAGTTGTTTCTGGAAACGGCCAGTCCGGCGGAACTCAAGCAGCGATTACACAGGGAGATATACATTTCACCATTGGAAGTGGCCGTCGGGTAGGCTCGAAAGTTGACTTGGGCGCAACGGTGTATGAGCAAATTAAGAGTCCTCTCCGGTCGGGAAGTTTGCGCCATTCTCCTTGAGCAGGGGTTCGTTCAAGTGCGCCAGCGCGGCAGCCATATCGTCATGCAACTGCGATTGCCGCACACCACCATTACCGTTCCTGTTCCCAATCATCGTGAACTGGATCGGGGCACCTTGCGCGGCATCATTCGTCAATCACAACTTGACCGCGAATTGTTTGAAACAGATTGAACAAATAAGCCATGACCACCCAGGACACGGCGAAGCTGGCCTTCCGGTTTGTTCTCATTCTCGGCGTGGTCAACCTGTTCGCCGACATGACTTACGAGGGCGGGCGCGGACTGGCGGGGCCGTTTCTCGGCTCGCTGGGCGCCAGCGCCACCGCCGTGGGATTCGTGGCCGGGTTCGGTGAGTTGATGGGCTACGGCTTGCGGTCTTTAACGGGCTACTTCGCGGACAAAACACACCGCTACTGGGCCGTCACTTTTATCGGTTACGCGGTCAACTTGCTGGCAGTGCCGGCGCTGGCCCTGGCGGGAAATTGGCCCGCCGCGGCGGCGTTGATCGTTCTGGAGCGGACGGGCAAGGCCATCCGCAAACCGTCCACGGACGCGATGCTCTCCTGCGCCGGGAAATCCATCGGCCACGGCTGGGTCTTCGGCCTCAACGAGGCGCTGGATCAAATCGGCGCCACCGCCGGCCCTCTGATCACGGCCTTGGTTCTGCATTGGCACGGCGGCTTCAGGCACGCCTTTGCCGTGCTCCTGGTTCCCGCGCTGCTTTGTTTGTTGACTGTGGCGCTGGCCGCCGTGCTTTATCCGCGTCCGCGCGAATTGGAGCAGCGGCAGCCGCGCCTGCTGGCCGCCAAGGGGTTTTCCGCCCCCTACTGGCGCTGCGCGGCGGGCGGCGCGCTGCTTGCGGCCGGGTTCGCCGACTTCTCCCTCATCGCCTTTCATTTTCAGAAAACGGCCGTCGTGGCGCAAAGCATGATCCCCGTCTTTTACGCCGTGGCGATGGCCACGGGAGCCTTGGCCTCGCTGGTCTTCGGACGACTGCTGGACGCCGCCGGGACGCGAATGGTCTGGCCGGCTTTTCTGCTGGAGGCGCTGTTCGCGCCGCTGGTGTTTCTGGGCGGCTCCGGGCTGGCGCTGGCCGGGATGGTATCGTGGAGTGTCGGCCTGGGAGCGCAAGACTCATTGCTCAAAGCCATGCTGGCGAACCTGGCGCCGCCGGAAAAGCGCGGCACGGCCTACGGTGTGTTTGACACCATCTTCGGCGTGGCCTGGTTTGCCGGCAGTGCGCTGATGGGATTCCTCTACGACAGATCGCTGCCCGCGCTCATCCTCTTTTCCGTCCTCTCGCAACTGGCCGCGCTGCCAATTCTTTGTTGCACTTTCGCCCGAGCCATAAGCCGTGAATGAAGCACGACATGAACTGAGAAAAGATGCTCCATATTTCCGGAGTCACGAAAACATTGCAGAGCAGGGGTCAAGGCGCGACTGTAAGGCCAACCGCCGTTGCCAGTTTCCGTTGGCGATCATCGAACGAAACAAAAGCCTTTGCGCGCAATGATTTTGCCGCGGCAACATGCAAAACATCCAAGCTGCGGGTCCCGATAAGCAGTGAATGACGCTCGCTCAAGCGAGAGGCGATGCGGAAAGCCAGCGGCCATTTTACGGTCTTCTTGACCAACCGCCCGCTCTGCAAATCCAATTCGAGATTGGCCCGGGCGGATGTGGCTTCAGATGCCGAAAACAGGCCTCGAAACACACCGAGCTGGAATGCATTCCCAACCTCCAACGATTGCAACGCAGTGAAAACCAGTGGCAAACTGGCGCCCAAAAGATAAGCCTTGGCGCGTGGGGTGTTCGCATCGCTTACGTAACAAGAAACGAGAAAACTGCTGTCCGCATAGTGGCTCATCTCTTTTACCGGATTTGTTCCGAACGCTCCAAGAGCACCAAATTAGGAAACACCCGCTTGCCGAAGATGCGTCTTGCTCGCGCCTGGACGTCCGGCCATTTCACCCGCTGCATCTTCCCGCCATCCATGCTCGACGCCGTTTCCTCGCCGCCGAGCAGTGCCAACACAAACTTCTCCCGCTCACCCGGGGACAGCGCCCGGACTTCTTTGAGTAAATCAACAGCACTCACAATAACACCATGCATCCTTTTCTCAGTGGTTGCAAGCACCGCTTATTCAGCCTCCTGTCCGCCGCCTTGTCCGCCGAAGCTGGCTGATCAAACTCAGTAAATCATGTCCGCCACCGTGCGGTTGGCCGGGATGAAGGGGATGACGTGCTCGGTGTAGGGGCAGATCACGTCCAGCACGTAAGGCTGGTCCGAATCGAGCATCTCCTGCAATCCCCGGCGCAGGTCTTTTTTATACATGACACGCTGGGCGGGGACGTTGAAACTCTGCGCCATGGCCACGTAGTCGGGATAGACCAGGCGGCGGTTCTCCGGGTCGCCCAAATAAGTGTGGCCGCGGTTGCCGTCGTAGAATTTGTCCTCCCATTGCATGACCATGCCCAGATGCTGGTTGTTCAGGATAAGCGCCTTGGCCGCGATCTTCTCGATGTGCGCCGTGGCCAGTTCCTGCACGTTCATCAGAAACGAGCCGTCCCCGTCTATATCAACGACCTGCTTGTCCGGCCGGGCGACCTTGGCCCCCAGGGCGGCGGGAAAGCCAAAGCCCATCGCCCCCAGCCCGGCGCTGGTCAGGAACTGCCGCGGCCAGGTGAACTTGTAATACTGCCCGGCCCACATCTGATGCTGGCCCACGCCGGTGGTGATGATCGCCTCGCCCCGCGTCAATTCATACAGCGTCTCGATCGCCATCTGCGGCAGGATCACTTCGCCCTCGCGGCCCTGGAGATGGTCGCGCATGTGCTCCGAACGGCTGACTTCCTCCGTCACCCCGTAGTGAAACGGGGCGCGCGCCTTCCATTCGGCCACCTGCTTGAGCCACGGGGCGGCCGTCTTGCGCAGGGGTCGCCGGCGCATCATTTCGTTGAGCCGGGCCAGGGCGTAACGGATGTCGCTCTGGATGGCCAGATGGACCTTGCGGTTCTTGTTGTGCTCCGATTGGTCTATGTCAATATGAACAATCGTCCCAGTCTTGCAAAACTCTTCCGCCTTGCCGGTCACCCGGTCGTCGAAGCGCACCCCGAAGGCCAGCAGCAGATCGGCGCCGGGCTTGAGCCTGACCAGCGGCTCCTCCGGACTTTTGCGCTGCCGGAATTCCCCGCTCACCGCCCAGTTGGCGCAGGCGGCCCCGTGCATGCCCAGCCAGCGCAAGGACAACGGATGCGTTTCCGGAAAGGCGCCGCATCCCATGATGGTGGTGGTCACCGGGATTTGCGCCGCCTCCGCGAACTGGCGCAATTCATCGGCCGCGTTGCCGGTGATGATGCCCCCGCCGCAATAGAGCACCGGCCGCTCGGCCTTCTCGAGCAAGCCGATGATTTCGTTCAAGGCCAGGTCATCGGCCTTTTGGTTCGGATCATAGCCGCGCAGGGAGACTTCCGGCGGCCAGACCGGCTGGGCCCTGGCTTGCTGGAGGTTCTTGGGAAAATCAACCACCACCGGGCCGGGCCGGCCGGTGCGGGCGATGTAAAAAGCCTCCTTGATCACGCGCGGAATTTCATTCACATCGGTGATCAGATAACTATGCTTGACTATGGGCAGGGTCAGCCCGAAGAAATCCGTTTCCTGAAACGCGCCCTTGCCGATCATGGCCTGCGGCACCTGGCCGGTGACGGCCACCAGCGGCACCGAATCCATGTAAGCGTCGGCGATGGCCGTGACCAGATTGGTCGCCCCGGGGCCGCTGGTCGCCATGCAGACACCGGGCCGCCCGGTGGCCCGCGCATAGCCGCCGGCGGCGAAGCCTCCGCCCTGCTCGTGACGAGGCAGGATGGTGCGGATGGCCGAGCGGGTCAGCGACTGGTGGATTTCCATGCTGGCCCCGCCGGGATAGGCGAAAACGCACTCCACCCCCTCCCGTTCCAGGGCGCGAACCAGAATGTCGCAGCCCGGCATCGGCTGGCCCATTTTCGCTTTTGGCGCGGCTGACTTTTTTGCTCGTTCTTTTGCCTTCATATTTCTATTTGGCCGGCGGGCGCGGGCCGAAAAAAACCCACGACCGTTTCCAGCCGTGGGCTGCTGTTCAATCGTGCGCTAGACGCGACCAGCCTCCACGGCGCGACCGTCTGAGACGACCGCGACGCCCGTCCGAATAACCACTGGCAGCGCAATTGCTGGCATGGAGCGAGAATAGCGCGCCGGTCGGCCGGCGGTCAAGCCCTGAATCGAGCGTGATACCCGGTAATGAGACTTGACCTTTCAAGCAGGGAACCTAATACTGCGGGCAGGACTTATGAACAACAAATATCTCAATCTCGACTCTCTCCAGGCCGTTTCATCCAGCGCCTTCCAGGCGCAGAAACCGTACCCTTGGGCGCAGATGCAAAACACGCTGACGGCCGAGGGTTGGGAGCGTCTGCGCGCCGGCCTCCCCGACATGTCCCAATTCCAGCGCATGGTCGGCGTCAAGCGTGGCTACGGCCAGGCTCCCCACAACCGGGGCATCCTCCATTATTGGCAGGGGATGGCCGTCGCAGAGCCTTGGCAGGCATTTATCGCCGAACTTCACGGAACGGATTACGACTTGTTCCTGCGCCGGATGCTGGGCCTGGAGCCGGGCCGCCAGATCATCCTCACCATGGAGTGGTACTACGCCTGGCAAGGCTGCTCGGTCTCGCCCCATTGCGATGCCCGGCGGAAGCTGGCCACACACATCTTCTTCTTCGCCACCGACCAGGACTGGCCGCGGGAGTGGGGCGGCGACATCCTGATCCTCGACGACGAGGGCCGTTACAAGGCCCACTCGGCGCCAACCTTCGACGATCTGAAGGTGGCGGCGTCGCTGGACCTGCGCAAAAACGGCAGTCTGCTCTTCCAGCGGACGGAACATTCCTGGCACGGAGTGCGTCCGCTGCAATCCCCCCGGCCGGACGTTTACCGGAAGCTTTTCATTGTCACGGTGAACATTCCCACATTCCAAGTGTGGTGGCGTCGCCTCCGCGGCAAGGACCCTGACGGTTTCCCTTTCAAAGAAAGCGCATGAGAAGGACATCGTGAAAATGGCGGAGCAGGAGAAACCCGTCAAAGAGGAGGAACCGGATTGAGCCTGCCACCGTTAGTGCCGCCTCTGAAATGCCAGGGCATCAAGACCAGGTTGGTTGGAGAAATCCGGCGGATTTCCCAGACACAGCATTTCCAAAGATGGATCGAGCCGTTCTGCGGCTCATGTGTGGTGGCCCTGAATGTGCAGCCAGAGAGGGCGCTGCTGTGCGACTCGAATATGCATATCATCCGGCTTTATCAGGATGTTCAGTCGGGCAGCTTGACCCCGGGCATGGTGCGGGAGTTCCTGGTGCGGGAGGGTGAGCGGCTGAGCGCCGGCGGGGAGGATTACTACTACACCGTCCGCGAGCGGTTTAACAGCCGGCCCTGTTCGCTGGATTTTCTGTTTTTGAACCGATCTTGTTTCAACGGCGTCATGAGGTTCAACCGCAAAGGAGGATTCAACGTCCCCTACTGTCACAAGAAAGACCGCTTTGCGCAGGCCTACGTGACCAAAATCACCAACCAGATACGGCGAATCGTGGATGTGGTGGCGATGCGAGAGTGGACTTTCGCCGTGTCGGATTTTCGCCAGACCCTCCAGGACGCCGGACCGGGAGATTTGGTTTACGCCGACCCGCCCTATGCCGGACGGCACGTGGACTACTTCAATTCGTGGTCGGACGCCGATGAGCAAGACTTGGCAAACTTGCTCAAAGGGCTTCCTTGTCCGTTCATCCTTTCAACGTGGCATGGCAACGAATTCAGAACCAACGCGACGATCGCGAAGAACTGGACCTGTCCCGGCATTCACCTGCTGACAAGGGAGCATTTCTACCATGTCGGCTCCTCAGAGGACTTGCGGCATCCGATGGTCGAGGCGCTGATTACCAATTTTCCGGTTGGCCAAGCCGAACCGGCACCCGGTGAGCCTGTCGAGCAGTTGGCCTTCTTCGAGCGGCCGTAGCGAGGGTGGGAGCGACAGTCTCATTTCCCGCCTATAAGCCGGGTGATCTGCCGGGCGTACTCTTCGGCCTGGGCGGGACGATGCAGCTTGGTGGCCAGGGCTTCCATCTTGGTGTAAAGACCGGCCGCGTCAGGGTAGTCCGGGCATTTCTTCAAGAAATCTTCGTAGAGCGCCAGCGCGCCGGCCTCGCGGCCGGCGGCGGCCAGGCGGCCGCCCAGCGTCAGCGTCAAGCGCGCCCTCTGTTGGGGCGTCGGCTTCAGCCGCAAGGCGCGCTGGAGCGATTGGATGGATAATTCGTATTGACCTTCCGTCTGGCATAGGTCCGCCAGTTTCTCCGCCAGCACCGCGCTGTCCTGGGGCACGGCGGGGTCACGGAGATAGCGCGCCAGCTCGGCGGGCTTGACGCCCAGCACCAGCGCCTCGTCCACAAAACGGAGGTGGCTCCACTCAATCCACTTGCTGTGGCGCCTGAGCAGCGCCTCGTGTTGCGCCCTGGGACTTCTTCCGAACGGCCGGTAGAGCGGGTCTCCGATGACCGTCGTCTGCCACGACAAAGCTCTTTGGCTGGCGTAAGCAGCCTCGCCAAAAGTGAATCCGGCCGGCAGCCACCGCGCGAAAAACAAATCCACATTGGGTGTGCCGTCCAGGTACGGCTCGTCCACGCATCCCATCGTGGCCGTTACCCCGGCGGCCAGCAACGGGCCGCACCAATAGGTGTTGGTGGAGCGAAGCGTGTGGGCGCTGAAGGAATGCAAATGGTAGGCGAAAGCCCCCGGCATGAACTCCACCTTGGGCCGGGTGAAGGGTCCCGAGGCGTTGCCGTCATACCAACCGGCGTAAAGCGCGATCTGGCTCATCGGAAAGGCCGCCGGAAAGGTTTCCGGTTTGTCGTCCACCACCGTTTCAAATCCGAAACGGCGCGTGGTTTCGGCGGCGGCGCCGATCCACTCATCGCCTTTCTTGTACTCGCCGTTGGTCAGGCCGCGCAGGTCAAAGTAGCCGCGGCCCCAAAGCCCGTTGGATTCCGCCTCCATCGCCTTGTCCACCAAGGCCCGCGCGATTGCCGCGCTTGGCCCGTCCAGGCGCGCCACCAGCAGCAACCCGTTGGTTGGGTCCAGCCACTGCGGATAAGGAGTTCCGTAGAGAGGATTGAGCCGGAACCCGGCCAGCGGCTGGCTTGGGCGCAGCACCGGCAGGGTGCAAAGTTCGGAGTCCACCGCCGCGCCGTTGCGCCGCACTCCGTCGGCCACTTTGTCCGCGCCGGGTTCGGCCAACGAGGGGTCTTCGGCGATGCGCAACGGCACGCCATAGCAAAGGACGGCGTAACGCACCGTGGCCGCGACGGGGTTGACATCGCTCTTGTTGGTGTCGGCCTCCGCGGACGCGTACACGAACAGCTTTTTCCGCTCCAGGAAATCCAGCAGCGGCTCTTGCAATTGCCGGCGATACTCGGCCCGGCTCATCGTCTCGCCGCCGGGCAGCTCCAGGCCGATGATCCGCTCCGCCGGCACCTTCCGCCGGGCCGCGTAATGCTCCGCCACGTCCCTGGACTCCGGCATCCGCGAGTTGTAAATCACCACCACCGAATCGCCGGCCTCGGCGCCGCGCAACGTCACAACGCCCGCCGCCAGACTCAACCCCGCCGCCAAACAAGCCCTGATCAACATGACTCTTACCATCATTCAGATCATCTCGACCCGCAAGCCGTCGTAAGCCAATTCCACCCGCGGCGGCAACTCGGCTTGGGCCGCGTCGTGATCGTAGTCGTGGGTCAAGTGCGTGAAATACGTCTGGCCCGCCCCGATTCGCCGCGCCGCCGTCAGCGCCTCGTCCAGGCAGAGATGCGTCGGATGCGGCGCGTAGCGCAAGGCGTCCAGCACCAGGACCTGCACCCCGCGCACCTGTTGCAGGACTGGCGGCGGCACTTCTTTGCAATCGCTCAAGTAAGCCAGCCGCTTCCGGCCCTCCTGCCCGAAAAGATAGCCCGTGGTGGTGGTGGCGCCGTGGGGCAAATCCAGCGGCGTGATCTCCAGATCGCCCAAAACAAACGGCCCCTCAACAATATGGGGGTCGGGGATGAAATAGCCCTTCGGGATGCTTTTGGCGCGGAAGGCGTAGATGAAAACGCGGCGCAAAACTTTCATCGTCGCCGCGCTGGCATAGACCGGCAGCGCCGTGCCCCCGCGCAGATCGCAAAAGCGCCGGCAATCGTCCAGGCCCATGATATGGTCGGCGTGCGCGTGCGTCATGAGCACCGCGTCCAGCCAGCGGATGTTTTCCCGCAGGATTTGCAGCCGGAATTCCGGCGTCGTGTCCACCACCAGCTTGACCTTCTCCGTGGCCACATAGATCGAAGGCCGCGTGCGGTGGTTTTTCGGATTGGCCAGGAAGGCGGGCGGATATTCTTGGCCAATGATCGGCACCCCCTGCGACGTGCCGGATCCAAGAAAGGTGAACGAAAAAGACATGCCAAATCTGTCCGCAAAATTAGGTTTCCCGCCGCCGGATGTCAAGCCGGTGCATTTCATTAGGCTGCGTTTTTTGGCTCATAATCATAATCTTAATCATAATCTTAATCTTAATCCTCTTCCCGATCTTCATGGTCGAAGAAGAGATTAAGATTAAGATTAGGATTAGGATTAAGATCAGGACTATAAATGATTGGCAGGAATCCTGCTCCTCTCAAACCGCGTGTTCTCAAATCTGACATCGGCGGGTGCAAAGTTCCAGGCTGGACCGGCCTGCCCCTTGCACAAAAGCCGTGTTTTGGTGGTGGATGACGAGAAATCCTTGACCGCCCTGGTGGCCATGCTCTTGGAACAACACGGCTCTTACATCGTTCGCGTGGAGAACTCCGCCGCCAACGCCCTCGCCGCCGCCCAGCAGTTCCATCCCGACCTCATCCTCATGGACATTGCCATGCCCGACTTGGATGGCGGCCAGGTTGTGGGTCTAATCAGGGCCGATCCGGCCTTGAATTCCATTCCCGTCGTCTTCCTGACCGCAACCGTGACCCACCTGGAAGTCAAGCAGAACGGCGGCTGCATCGGCGGCCTGCGCTTCCTGGCCAAGCCCTTTCGCTCCGACGAGTTGATGGATTGCATCGCCCAACAACTGGCCGAGTGAACCCGCGCCGGCACGCTTGCGCTGGGCCCCATCTCAGTTCTTGGTAGGGTCGGCGCGCCGCGCCGACCTGGAGGCCGCAGCCCGGCGTCCCGAACCACTCAGATCGAGGGCCGAGGGCCAGCCTCGGGATCACGTATTTGTCTCGTGGCTGGTTCCATCGCGGCGGTGCCGTGAACGCTTTGGCCGTGACCCGCCAGTTCGACCCCGATTACCGCCGGACCAACATGGCGCAGCGGAAAAAACAATCGGCGGAAATTCTTCCCCCGTCCCAGTTCTCCGTATTTGGCCTTTTCTGCGGTGAATTCACGTGAAAAATAAATGTGAAAATAAATGTTGCAGTCCCACTAAACTGTGGTAATATGGAACCTGTGCGGCGCTCACGCGCCTGTTCTTTGACATCTTGCAGCAGGAAAGGGATGAGGAGGCCGGGGAAGCAGGGATGACCCGCCCTCGCCAAGGCCCTGGCGCGACCAGACGGCTCGGACCAGCCTCGCCCGCCCCACCCGCGGGTGGGGCGGGCCTTGGCGGGGGGCGCGCTGCCCGATTCTTCGATGCTCCCGTCGAATCCAGGAAGCGGGACCCCTCTTCCACGTGGTCCGTTAAGATTCAGCCCAATCCAGCCCGACCCACTACAAGTGAATGTCGGTGAATATCGGTGGATATCGGTGAATATAACCAAATAAAAAAATTTTCGCCGTCTCTCCCCTGGGCGGCAAATCGGTTTCGACATTTCCCATCCCCACCCGGCGCCCCCAAAGGCCGAGTCCGAGTAAATCGCAGTAAATCCGAGTAAATCCGACCAAAAAAAATTAAAGGGAAAGCTCGGGGCCAAATTTGACCGGATTTGCGTCAATTTGAGTCAAAAAAGCTCATTTCCCGTCTTGCTTTCGGCCAAATTTTGGTTATTCTTTCCATCCGCTGCCGAAAAGTCGGGATGGCGGATTGAATCATCGGTTTTTATGGCATCAGCTAACGATTTACGCAAAGGCATGGCCATCAGTTACAATGGCGACATTGTCGTGGTCCTGGAAACGCAGCATCGCACGCCGGGCAACCTGCGTGCCTTCGTCCAGGCGACCCTCCGCAGCATCCGCTCCGGCAAGGCCTCCGACGTGCGCTTCAGTTCCACCGAGAAAATCGAGGTCGTCCCGATGATGACCCGCAAAATGGATTTCAGTTACAAGGACGGCGATGATTACGTCTTTTCCGACCCCGAAACCTATGAAACGACCACCTTGACGCCCGACCTCGTCGGCGACGCCAAGAATTACCTGGTGGAAAACGCCTCGGTCACGGTGACGTTTGTGGAAGACAAGGCCGTCTCCATTGAACTGCCTTCCAGCGTCGTGTTGAGAGTCGCCGACGCGCCGGAGGGCATCCGTGGGGATTCCTCCAGCAACGTGCAAAAGCCCATTATCCTGGAAACGGGCATCTCGGTGCAAGCACCGCTGTTCATCAAGACGGGCGAAAAGATCAAGGTGGATACCCGCACCGGCAAATACATGGAACGGGCTTAGTCCTCCTCCTTGTCGTAAGCGAGAAAGGCTTGTTCAGCAGAAGCGATCAGGCCGGCTTCCGTGACCACGCCGTAAGAATCATCATAGATAATTCCGTCGTGGCGCTGGCGATATTGCTGATGCACAGCGCGCTCGACGCGCCGCAGTTCCTCGGTCGTCAACTTTGGCAGCACCGATTCGATTTCCACAACTGTGCTCATGCAGGAAATCTACAAACCAGACGCCCATCAGTCAAGGCGCCTTTCTACAGCGCGCGTTCCAGAATCTCCCGCTGTTCTTCCGGCGTGAGAACAATCGGGTTGGCTTTCATGCTGCTGGCCTTGGCTCCTTTTTCAATGACCTCCGGCGCGTCCTGCTGGCCCATTCCATAAACGCCCAGCGGCGGGATGCGCAAATCACGCGCCAATTGGCGGACCCAATCCACGCCATCATCGGCGGTGGCGGCCGGTTTGGCCGTCAGCAGCCGGGCGGTTTCCTCGAAGCGGCGCAGGGCGTCGTGGCGCGGTTGGCGCTGGCGAAGCGCGCGCAGATTGGCCTCCATGACGTGCGGCAAAAGGGCCGCGCAGATGGCGCCGTGGGGCGCGTTGAACATGCCGCCGATGGCGCCGGCAAAGCCGTGAACCGCGCCCAAACCGGCGTTGGCCAGCGCCATCCCGCCAAACAGGCTGGCCACCGCCATGTCTTCGCGCGCGCCGGCGTTCCGGCCCTCTTCAAATGCCACGCGCAAGGAGCGCGCCACCCGCCGCATCCCGTCCACGCACAAGGCGTCGGTCACCGGGTTGGGACGCAGGCAGACGTAAGGCTCGATCAATTGGGTCAGCGCGTCCAGGCCGGTGCTGGCGGTGATGGCCGGCGGCACGCCCCATGTCAGTTCCGGGTCAACCAGCGCGACATTGGCCAGCATGGAGGGACCGCGCAGACTGACCTTCTGGCGGTGCTCCGGCGAGGCCAGCACGGCGTTGCGCGTCACCTCCGAACCGGTGCCCGCCGTCGTGGGCAGGGCGATGAACGGCGCCGATGGCCCGGCCAAAGATTTGCCGCCGCCGATGACTTCGAGGTAGTCACGCACGTCGCCCGGATTGGCCAGCATGGCGGCGATGGCCTTGCCGGCGTCCAGCGCGCTGCCCCCGCCCAGGCTGACGATCAAGCCGCAATTCTCCCGCCGCGCCAGGGCGGCGCCTTGCCGGATGGTGTCAAGACTCGGTTCCCCGGCGACCGGGAAAAGCACGGAACTCACCTCCTTTTCCCGCAGCAAGGCGGTCAGGAATTGCGCGCGGCCCGTGTCGCGTCCGGTCACCACCAGCGCGCGGCGGCCGAAATCCCGCGCCAAGCCGCCCGCCTCGCGCGAAACGCCGGGGCCGAAAAGAACGCGGCGGGCGGTGGCAAACTCAAATCGCATGGTCAGCCGTCCGCTTCGTCCGGGGAAACCAGAGTGAACTTCACGCTGGCGCGCGGCTCGGCCATCATCGGCGCGACAGCGTCCCGCCAAAGTTGGTAGTGGCGCGTTTCCTTGTGCCGGGCCGGCGCGCCGGCGTCGCGATAAGCCTCCACCAGGACGAAGCGCGTGGCGTCGTCGCTTTGCTGGAGGCAATCAAATTGGGCGACGCCGGGTTCGCGCGCGCTCTCCCGCGCATTGGCCCGGGTCGCCTCTTTAAAAGTCTCGACGCACTCCGGCTTGACATGGACGTGAACGTGGACGATCAGCATAAATTCATCTCAAGGCGATGGCTCATCTTCCGAGGTCGGCGGGTTGCCGTCGGCCCCGCCGCCGTCCAAGTCAATAAGAATATCGCGCGGCTCGGCGCCCTTGCTGGGGCCGACGATGCCGCGCAGTTCCAATTCGTCCATGATGCGGGCGGCGCGGGTGTAGCCCAGGCGCAGCCGGCGCTGCATGAGCGAGACGCTGGCCTTTTGCTCGCTGCGAATGACTTCGATGCACTGCTGGATGAGTTCCTCGTCCTCGCCGCTGCCGCCGTCCTCCATTTCCAGGCCCCCGCCCGCCTTTTGCAACTGCTGGTGGATTTCCACCTCGTAGCTCGGCTTGCCCTGGGCGGCGATGAAGTCCACGATGCGTTGCAGCTCCGGGTCGGTGATGAGCGACCCCTGGATGCGGATCAATTTGGCCGAGCCGGGCGGCAGATAGAGCATGTCCCCCTTGCCCAGCAATTTGTCCGCCCCCATGGCGTCGAGAATGGTGCGCGAATCCACCTTGGCGGCCACCTGGAAGGCGATGCGGGCGGTGATGTTGGCCTTGATGACGCCGGTGATGACATCCACGCTGGGCCGCTGCGTGGCCACGATGCAATGAATGCCCGCCGCCCGCGCCATTTGCGTAATGCGCGCGATGGCCATTTCCACGTCGGCGGGGGCCACGAGCATCAAGTCCGCCAATTCGTCAATTATCACAACGATGTAGCTCAGATGGTCCGGGATGACGATCTCCTCGTCCCGCGGCACGACGATCTCCTCGTCCAGTTGCACGGCGAAGCCGTCGGAGCTGGCCTCGACCTTTTCCTTCTTGGACATCAGGGGCAGTTCCGCCTCGGAGGGGGGCAGGGGCTTGTGCTTGGGGCGCTCGTTGAAGGAGCGGATGTTGCGCACGCCGACCCGGGCGAAAATCTGGTAGCGTTTTTCCATTTCGTTGACCACCCAGCGCAAGGCGAGAATGACCTTTTTGGGGTCGGTGACCACCGGCACCACCAGGTGGGGCAGGGTGTTGTATTGCTGCAATTCGACCACCTTGGGGTCAATCATGACAAAGCGCAACTCGTCCGGGGCGAACTTGTAGAGGAGCGAGGTGATGATGGCGTTGATGCAGACCGATTTGCCCGAACCGGTGCTCCCGGCGATGAGCAGGTGCGGCATCTCGCCCAGGTCCGCCACGATGGGCTGGCCGTAAACGTCCTTGCCCAAAGCCAGCGGGATGCGCGCCTTGGTCGAGCGCCATTCTTCGGTGTCGAAGACGTCGCGCATGATGACTTTGGTCTTGACAAGGTTGGGGACTTCGACGCCCACCGAACTTTTGCCCGGCACGGGGGCCAGGACGTGGATGCGCTCGGCCTTGAGGGCGGCGGCGATGTTGTTGCTCAAGCTGACGATTTTCTCCAGCTTGACCCCCGGGGCGGGATGCAGTTCATAGCGTGTGATGGTCGGCCCCTTGGTGATGTCGCCCAGGGCCACTTCGATCTCGAATTGCGCCAGCGTCTGCTGCATGAGCCGGGCGTTGGCCATCAGTTCCTCCTTGGACTCGCTGGGCTTGACGGTGGTGTCGGGGAATTGCAGGAAATCCAGCGGCGGCAGCGTGTAGTTTCCAATCTTGGGCGTGGCAGCGACGGCGATCGGCTTGGGTCTGCGGGGGGCGGGCCTGGGTTTGGGCGCGGGTGGCGCGGCGCCGGCGGCCAGCGGTTCGGCTGGCGGCCCTTCGACGGCTTCGGGTGGCGCGGCTTCGACCGGCTCCTCCTCCCTCGGAACGGGAGCATGGGCGGCCGGTTCCGTTTTGGGTTGGGCCGCTTTACCCAAAATATCCGCCCTCGTCGCCGCGGCGACTTCTTTGGCGGGAATGACCAAACCGTCCTCCGGCGGCGCGGGTTCTTTGAGCGACTGGGGCGGCGAGGTTTTGGGGCGTTCGCCGGGCTTGGCCTGCGGGACGCTCAAATCGCGCACCGTTGGCTCGGGCACCGGCTGGAGGTCGGCGCCCAAACCCGTCGGTTCCAGGACTTTTGGCACCGTGCCCTTGGTGGATCTTTCGACTTGCTCCTGCAATTTGCGGGCCTGTTTCTCCAATTCCAGCGCGCGGCGTTCGAGGTCGTTTTCACTGGCCGTCTTGCCCGGCGTCCGGCCGCCGAAGCGGACGGCCCACCATTGGCGGCACCATTCGCCGAGTTTGAAATTGGTCAGGTAAAGGAGGCTGATGAGATAAACGGTGCCCAAGACAATGGCGGCGCCGACTTTGCCGACGTAATGCAAGACGTACACGTTGAGGAATTGGCCGATGAAGCCACCCAGGCTCGTGGCGCTGAGGGCTATGCGCAAATTTCTCTGCCAGCCGGAATTCCTCTCGAAGAGGCTGGCCAGGCACATGCAACAGAGCAGCAGGACCGCGCCCCACAACCAGCGCCTCTGCAAATAAGAGAGGAACTGAAAGAGATAGCCCAGGCCAAACATCAGCAGCAGCACGGGGATCATAAAGGCCCCGATACCGAAGACCCGAAACAATTGGAACGCCGTCCAAGCCCCCAGCGGGCCGCCCAAGTTATGGGGCGGATTGTTGGGCGGCACCCGATTGGCCGCCAGATCGTGCGGATCATAAGAGAGCAGCGCCACGATCAACAACAGCGCCGCCGCCGCCAGGACGATGCCGATGACGTCATTGAGGCCGTGCGTTTGCGATCGGGACGCTTCTTTGCGAGCCATGTAGCGGAGTCTAACGCCCGGCGTTTTGCTTTTAAAGCCAAAGTTGCGGCGGTCTCCGGCCTGAATCAAGCGGGCGGTTTTTGCTCTCTGTAGCGCAGCCAATAGAGCACCGCCAAACCCGCCGCCAGCAGCAGGCACACGGCGCAGACGCCGCTGCCGGGATGACCGGGGAAAAATTGCAAGGCCGCCGCCGCCGTCCCCGGCCCGATGGTATTGCCGACGCCGATGGCCGCCTCATGAATGCCGCCGTGTTCTCCCTTGGTCTCCCCGATGTCCATCGAATAAAACAGGGAGGAGTAATAAATCAATCCCAAGGCCGGTCCCAGCAGCAGTTGCGACAAGACCAGCACCCACGGGTTGGGCACCAGCAACATGGCCGCGAAGGACACCACCATGATCACGTAGGCAAAGGCCAAAAAACGAAATCGGTAATGCCATCCCGGCCACAACCAGAGCGCCACGAAGGCCGCCGCCCGCGCCAGCAGCCAGATCGAACAGACAAATCCCGCCAGCATCGGCGTAAAGCCCAGCCGCCCGGCCAGCGTCGGGACGCTGGAAATGATGGTGTTGATCGCCAGGTAGGCCATCGGGTTGGCCACCCACCCCAGCTTCAAAAACGTCGAGGGAGCGATGGGCGAGCGGTAGGCTTCGGCCATCGGACGCAACAACGGCAGAGCGACATGCTCCGGCCGGGCGGAATCTTGCCGGGCCATGCGCTCAATCCAACCGGCCAGGGCCAAGGCCAGGAGCAACAGGGCGGCGGGAACGTAAAACATGCTCTGCCACCCCCATTTTTGCAGCATGGCGCCCCCGGAGAAGTAGGCCAGGCCCGCCGTGCCCGCCCAGATGCAGTTATAGACGCCCACCAGGCCTTGCAGCCGGGCGGGTGGTTCTCCCTCGCTGATCAGCCCTTCCAAGGCCGGCCAGGTCAGGCACATGCCAACACTGGCCAGCAGCGTCAGCGCGATGGTCAAAGAGACCGTGTCCGCGAGGCTGCAGGCCAGAAAGGCGCCGATCATCACCGCGACCCCCGCGCGGATGGAGGTGAAGTAGCCGAACTTCTGCGCGAAGCGTCCGCCAAAGTAGGAGGCGCCGGCGTAAACGAAGCCCAGCAGTGCCGCCAGCAGAAGGTTTTGCGCCGCCCCAAAGTGGAATCGCTCCTTGGTATAGAAATACAGGTAGTAATAGAAGTACGTCGTGGCCAGGCTGTTAAGCCCCTCCAGGACGAACACGGCCGATTTCAGTTTCGAGGAGGCAAAGCCGCGATGAACCGGTGGCAACGACGACAAATCCTTTTCCATTCGTTCCCGCGCACTGTGCCCGTCGGCCGGGGGAATGTCCAGTCCGCATGGGCGGGCCTGGATGCCGAAAAACCCGCGGGCTTGTCCCTCCGAGTGGCTGGGGAAAACACGATTCAAGGGCTTGACTTCCCGCCGGAACGTTTCATCTTCTAATGATGATGATAAACAACTCAGACACTCGCAATCCCAAAGGCGAATGGCGCCCCTCTTATCCGGTCGCCTTCGCCCCGCTTTTCACCTGGCCGCCAAAGCCGCTGGCTCTCTTGAAATGGGTCCTTAATTACCCGGGCTTCATGTGGCCCCGCAACCTGCTCCTGCTGCTCATTTCAACTTTCTGCTGGTTCTACACCGAGCCTGCGCTGGCCCGTTGCGCGCAGTTCAAAATGGACTGGCTCGTCCAGATTTACGCGCGCAACATCGCGTTGATCTGGCTGGTTTACGGCGGCTACTATTTCCTGCTCTACATGCTCAAAACCGAGGGTACGAGAGGAAAATACGATCCGCGCTGGCCGGCCAAAAACAGCCGCGTGTTCCTGTTTCACGACCAGGTTTACGACAATATCTTCTGGACCTGTGGCGTGGCCGGCCTGATATGGACGGCCTACGAGGCCGTCACGCTCTGGCTCTACGCCAACCATCGCATCCCCTACCTGGATTGGAACGTCCACCCGGCATTCTTTGTCCTTTGGCTGTTCGCCATCCCGTTCTGGCGGGAGTTTCACTTTTACTGGATTCACCGTTTCATCCACTGGAAGCCCCTTTACAAGCATGTCCACTACCTGCACCACAAGAACATCAACCCCAATCCCTGGTCCGGCATGGCCATGCACCCCGTTGAAACCACCCTCTATCTGAGCGTGGTCCTCATTCACTGGGTCATCCCGTCCCACCCGTTTCATTTCCTGTTCGACCTGCAGCACGCGGCCCTTGGCCCCGCCTGCGGCCATCATGGCTTCGAAGGGCCGATCCTCGGGGGCAAGGTGCCGACCGGTTCTTATTTCCACTATCTCCACCACCGGTATTTCGAGTGCAACTACGGCGAAGCCACGTTGCCCTTCGACCGCTGGTTCGGCACTTTCCGCGACGGTCTGCCCGATGGCGCCGGCTCCCGCCTCCCCGGCGAGCACCAGGATGCGCCCGAAAGCAGCGCCCCGCGAATCCCCGCCTGAACATCGGTTCGGTCGTTGTGATTCACTCCTGCGGCCCGCCGTTGTGGCACAACGACGTTTCGGTGCTTGGCGTGGTGGGGTACCTGATGGCGGGGGTGATGGGATTCTGGCTCCTCATCGCCATGCTGCGCCACGGGCGGATGTGAATGGCTGGGAGGAGGGGTCGGAAAGTCCCGACTTGGCTCTTTTTTGCCAGCAACAAAATTTTTTACGTGCGATTTGGTGCGATTTGGTGCGATTTGGTGCTAAACTTTGGAGCAAGGCCGTTTCCGAACGCATCAGAACCTGCAAGCGTTGATTGAGAATCGGTCATTGAGAATTGGTCATTGGCAATGGAATTCCGCCTCCCCAACCGCTCAAGGGCCATAATTCCCTTTCTGACGGACGAAGTTGGGTTAATGGCCGCGAAAAGGCAAAAAGCGCAGAACTTCTTGTGGTTGTGCCTTTTGCGAATTTTAGCGGCGATTCCTCTCGTTTTGCGTGTAGTCTTGCCCCCGACTTCTCAGTACAACGCCAACTTGCAAATACTCGCGACTGGCTGCAACTGGCTGCAACTTCCTGGGTGGAAGCGGCTCATTGCAATGCGTTTGTGCGCCCGGTCGCCCTTGGAAAAAGGCGAGGAGAAGGCCCTCGCGCGGCGGCTGGCTGGCCCCACGGCGGGGGAGATTGCAGTGTTCTGCATTCCCCCCGCCGGGCCGTCCGTCTTCCGCCGCGCGCGGGTTTTGGCCCGGCACACGAGGTCCGCAAAATGTCAAAGAACAGGCGCATGAGCGCCGCACAGGTTCCATATTACCACAGTTTAGTGGGAATACAACATTTATTTTCTCATTTATTTTTCACATGAATTCATCGCAGACCCCGCCAAATACGCCGAACTGGAACGGGGAGAATTTCCGCCGATTCTTTTTCCACAGCGCCATGTTGATCCGGCGCAAATCCGGGTCAAACTGGTGGGTCACCGCCAGGCCGTTCAAGATTGCTGCGCAACTGAACCAGCCACCAGACAAACAGGCGATTACGAGGACCGACCCGAATGGCGCTTGAGCCGTGATCGAATAGTTTTGACCCCTTACGCAAATCGCGCAAAGTTGGAGGAGTCAGGGCTGTTTGATGATAAACAAAACAATTGTTGTGCTTGCCAACTCCGTGAAAAGATCGGGACGATGTCTCGCGGGGAAGGAGGTAGTGCGCCTCGGCGAAAAATGGAAGATTGGAAATTGGATTCGACCGGTCGGGTCAAGCGCCGGAGGCGAAGTGCTCTTACAGGCAATGACGAGGGCTTTGGGGCACGAACCCAAACTCTTGGAAATCGTGGAGATTTCTTTGGACCGGGCGGTGCCCCTCCCCGACCAGCCGGAGAATTGGCTGCTCGAAAGGTCATTTGAAGCGGGGTCGTGGAAATTTGTCGGGCATTTCGACTGGGAGCAAACGTCCGTGTTGCTCGACACGCCGCCCGAGTTGTGGAACGATCCGGCTTCGGGTCCAAGACGGGTCAAGGAAGGTTTTCCCCGGGCGATGCCTGAGCCGGCTTCGCTCTACTTCGTAAAGCCGGAGGAGTTCGGAAGCATCAGTGTTTGGTCGGAACCAAGTCATCCCGCTGCGGCATACCGCGTCAAAAAGCGGCGCGTAGCAAGAATCCGTTACGCAGGTGACAGGTGGACCCCATCCTTTAGACCACGGAGCGCTGAAAATAAGCGCGACTTTTGCGGCTTGCTGTCATCTGTAGTTTTGTTTGACTGTAGTTCATTCTTTGTTTGGCTGTCATTCACTTTGTGC
>Ga0326728_10004080_pt1 | contig 43924 bp, 35 predicted proteins | sample MB3enrmetagenome_FD_207602 | JGI IMG/M metagenome (GOLD analysis project Ga0326728, IMG submission 207602) | Lab enriched peat soil microbial communities from McLean, Ithaca, NY, United States - MB31MN | ecosystem: Environmental > Terrestrial > Soil > Wetlands > Peat | place: USA: New York...
TCCCCAACTTTACTGAAGAAACTTACGGGACGCCCCAGCCGCGCCGCTCCACAAGCGAAAATCGCAGACGCGCTGCCCAGAACGGTCTGGAAATTCTCCGCCAAGATCTCACGGCCAAGCGCCGGAGTCGAGGCCAATCCGCTGGCAATCAGATCCACGTTGAGCTCGCCGATGACGGCAACCCTCCGCCCCGTCCCAGGGATTTGATGGGGTTTCGTTTCATTGCTATATTTGTTGTTAAACATTTCTATATATTTCGTGATCAGTTAGCAGTATAGTGCAATTTGGTCGAAGTTGTGAAGGAGGGGAGTTTGATTCAGGGGCACGTGACAGACGAAATGCAGGCGCTGCTCGGCGCCAGCGAGAAAGAAAAAGAGACCCGCGGAACCCGATACACTCCGCAGGAAATCCAGCATCAGCCCGCGACCTGGCAGACGACTTACAAGATTTGTGCGGACCGGCGTCTTGACCTTATCCAGTTCCTGCGGGCGGCGGGCATCGGTGCGGAGCCTATATCCCCCCCTACCGTGCTTCTTGTGGGCGCGGGTACTTCCGATTACGTCGGCCGGTCTCTAACCCACTTGCTGCGCCGGTGGTGGGGATGCGAAGTGTGGGCAGTCCCCAGCACGGACCTTCTGACCAACCTTGAAGACCTGGTGTTCGCGGACCGGCCGTACTTGTGGGTTTCGTTCTCGCGCTCCGGCGACAGTTCCGAAGGGTTGGCCGTGCTCGAAGCCGCAATCGAAAGATACCCCAAAGTACGGCACCTGTTGGTGACCTGCAACCAAGAGGGCCGGATGGCCGCAGTTTGCGAGAAGATGCCCGGCCGCGCCTTTGTGCTTGCCTTGGACGACACGGCGAACGACCGCGGACTGGCTATGACCGGGTCTTACACGAACATGGTGGTTGCCGGGCATTGCCTTGCCCACGTGTTTTCTCCCGGCGATTACAAGGATACGTTCTCTGTGATGCGGCAAGCGGGAGAACGGTTTCTGGAGCGCGCGCAGGGAGTTGCCGCTGCAATTGCCCAGGAAGATTTCTCGAGGGCGTGTTTTGTGGGTTCGGGAGTGCTGCAAGCCGTAGCGCAAGAATCCGCTCTGAAGCTGCTGGAGCTGACTGCGGGCAAGATACAGACTATGTCGGAGTCCACTCTGGGGCTCCGCCATGGCCCCATGTCGGCGCTGGATGGAAACACGCTATTCGTTAGCTTTCTTTCCCGAGATTCGCGAAGGCGAAACTATGAAACCGACCTCATCGAGGAAGTCCACAGGAAGCAGCTTGGAAAGCTTCGGGTGGTGGTGTCCCCCGACTCTACGGATCGTCTCGAAGGGCTGACGGAATATGCCCTTTCCCTACATGCACCGGACCTCGGCGACGAATATCGAGCGCCGTTGGACGTGATCTTCGCCCAGTTACTGGGTCTGTTCTGTTCGTTGCGGCTGGGCCTCCGGCCAGATTCTCCCAGTCCGAACGGCGCTATCAGCCGTGTCGTGTCCCATGTGAGCATTTACTCTTGAATGCGAAACTAATATTCCGCTCCGAAATAACCCCCAGCCTACGGGCCGCGTTTCTCGCGTGTTTGCTCTTCATCGTGACCCTGGCGGCGGGTCGGAGTCCCGTGCCCTACGGAGCGACTGCGGGCACTGCAAAGGCCGAAATCCGGAGCTCAGTCGTGTCGTTGTCGAACCAGATGATGAAGGCGCAGTGGTCGGTTGCCCAAGGCAAACTGACGGGGCTGAAGTTGGTAGTCCTAAGGACCGGTGCCAAAGTGTCTCTTCCGCACGATCCCTTCAGTTATGCCTTCAAGGACGGGACGTCAGTCCGTGCTTCGGATATGACGATTACCGATGGTCCCCGAATCGAGGTGCTGTCTACGGACTCCGGCGCCTCTCGTGCCGCCGAACATTTCGCGGGTAAAGCGATTCGCGTCCGCCTGGAGGACGCGAAGAGAAGGGTCTCTGTCGAATGGCGCGCGACGCTGCGCGAGGGTTCCAACTATGTTCGCCAGGAGTTTGCCCTCTCAGCACTCGATGGCGATCAGCCGATTGCCGAGGTTTACTTGTTCAATGGCGGGTTACCCGGCGCGAGCGTGATCGGGAGTGTCAAAGGTTCTCCGGTGACGGCCGGAGATTTGTTTCTCGGTTTCGAAGATCCCCTGGCCCAATGCCAGACAACGGAGATCGTGACCTGCAGCATGAAAAGGGAACTGCCCTTGAGAAAAGGACAGACGGTCGGTTATTCGCTGGTCATCGGTGTGTCGCCACCGGGACAAATGCGTCGCGGGTTCCTGAACTACGTGGAGCGCGAGCGAGCTCATCCCTACCGAACGTTTCTCCATTACAACTCCTGGTATGACATCGGCTACGGCAAACCGTACGACGCGGCCGCGGTGCTCGATGTCATAGGCGCGTTCGGAACCGAACTCGTCCGCAAGCGCAATGTGAAGTTGGACTCGTTTCTGCTCGATGACGGGTGGGACAATCCCCGTTCGATTTGGCATCTGAACTCGGGGTTCCCGGATGGGCTTACTCCGGTGGGCCGCGCTGCCCAAAACTATGGTGCGGCGGTAGGGATATGGCTATCCCCGTGGGGCGGCTACGAAGAGGCCAAACGGCAGAGGCTCGAAGTTGGCCAAGAATACGGTTTCGAAACGAATGAAGGAGGGTTTGCCCTCTCCGGTCCGAAGTACTACGCTAGGTTCCGGGAAGTGTCCCTCGATTTCATCCAGAAAGACGGTGTCAACCAGTTCAAAATTGACGGCACCGGCAACGTCGATAGCGTTTTTCCCGGCAGCAGTTTTGACAGCGACTTTGCAGCGGCCATCCGTTTGATCCAGGACTGGCGCGAAGAGAAACCCGACCTCTTCGTCAATCTCACCACCGGAACTTATCCTTCGCCGTTTTGGTTGCGTTATGCGGATTCAATCTGGCGAGGCGGAGATGACCACAGCTTTGCCGGAGTAGGGAGCTGGCGCGAGCAATGGATCACCTACCGCGACGCACAGACCTATCGGAATGTCGTGCAAGCGGGTCCGCTGTTTCCGTTGAATTCCCTTATGCTGCATGGTCTGATCTATGCCAGGCAGGCCGAACATTTGGACAGCGATCCGGGAAATGATTTCACAAACGAAGTCCACTCGTATTTCGGCAGCGGAACACAGCTCCAGGAGTTGTACATTTCGCACGCACTCCTATCGAAAAACAATTGGGACACGCTGGCCGAAGCGGCAAATTGGTCGCGGCGCAACGCGGAAGTTCTCCGAGACACTCATTGGGTAGGCGGAGACCCGGGCAAGCTCGAAGTCTACGGCTGGGCGGCTTGGTCGCCGGCAAAAGCCACCCTCACCCTCCGCAACCCAAGTGACCAGCTTCAAAGCATCTTGATCGACGCGGGCCAGGCATTCGACCTGCCACCGGAGTCACCGCGTCGATTTCTGGCGCGCAGCCCCTGGAAGCAGGACAGTGGCGGGACTCCAGTGTCGTTGACAGCGGGACAGAAACACACCTTCACACTACAGCCTTTCGAGGTGCTGACTCTTGAGGCATGGCCAGCCCAATAAGAGCAGAGTCGGTGCCTGGTTTCTTCCCGCAGCTTAAGAAGAACGTTGCAAAAAACAGATAACGCCAATAAACGGAGAAATTTGCGAATCTACGCGAACTTTTTCTGAGGCAGCTTCGCCCACCCGAGACACATCGTTCAAGAGGACCGGTCTTCTTCCAAGGAATCTGTAACGCAAATCACCTCGAGGTTGCGCGGACCGTGGACGCCGCGGATGCGCGTCATTTCAATGTCGGCCGTAGCGGAGGGTCCGGAAATCAAGGTAAGGGGCGATGTGGAAACCGTTGCCAAACGTGCAAATGCTTGCGGTACAGAGTGGACAAGCTGGCCGGGCAAGACAACGCACAGATGAAAGTCCGGCAGCAGGGTGAGACGTCGAGGGCCGGCCTGTTCTCCATGCTGCAAGACAATGGTTCCCGTCTCGGCAATCGCCACGGTGCAGCCTGTGATTACGCCATCGCACCGGTCCAGCTCAGCGTTGGTCATGACTTCGCCGGAAAGGTACTCCGGGCCGACCGGCAGCCAGTCCGCAGGCACTCCCTTCGGACAAGCAATTCGATGCAATCCTCGCGCATCGAATGCTTCCGCGACCTTGGCCCGAATCTCGGGTTTCCGGCACATGGTCACGACAACGTCGTACTCGCGCAGTCTCTCGCGGAATAGTTCCCATGCCTTCTGCCGCTCATATTCCGGTTGGGAAAGATAACTTCGCGCAAGTTTGCCATATTCCTGTTGCGCGGATGACTGGACGTTGACCACAGATCCCGTAGATCCCATACATCCCAATGACCGGCGGATCGCGGTCAGGATCTCCTCGCGTGTATCGGAGCGATTCATGGCCTCTGTCTCCCCGACTCGTGTTCCGCCCACCACTCCCGGAAGGACTGATGCGCCAGAGGAACCAGGTCCCGCGTTGCAGTCCATCCGCTTAAGAAGAATGGAAGACGCTCGATGTAACCGCTTCTTCCGAGAAACCAGCGTTGCAGAACACGCGCTACTCTGAGGGCCACAAGGAATCGCCAGGGACTGCGCATCGCGAACGATGCGAGTTTCATCCCTAAATTCCACGTTCCCAGTTGTCCGGACAGGGTCTTCTGTTGTTCCTTCACGATACCGCTGCGCAAGTGCAAGAGCACTTCGGGAATGTCGATGCTCACCGGGCACACTTCATAACATGCCCCGCACAGCGAAGATGCGTAGGGGAGGGTAGATGTTTGCTGGAACCCTCGGAGTTGCGGGGTGAAAATCGCCCCAATGGGGCCGGCGTAGACCGAGCTGTAGGCGTGTCCACCGGTTTCTCGATAAACCGGACAGGCATTCTGGCAGGCCCCGCAGCGGATGCAACGCAAGGTTTGCCTCGCCACCCGATCGCGCAAAATCCGGCTGCGTCCGTTATCGAGCAATACGACGTGAAACTCGGAGGGGCCGTCGCCGGAATGAACTCCTGTCCAGATGGAGTTGTAGGGATTCATCCTCTCGCCGGTCGCGGATCGGGGCAGCGTCTGGAGAAATACTTCGAGGTCGCGAAATGAAGGGATGACCTTTTCAATGCCCGCCAGCGTGATGAGCAGCCGAGGCAGGGTCAGACACATGCGCCCGTTGCCTTCGGATTCGACGATGCAGACCGCTCCATTTTCCGCAATCAGAAAATTCGCTCCACTTATGGCAACCGGAACACGCAGGAATTTTTCGCGCAGAAAGGCGCGCGCCGCGTTGGTCAAATCCTCGGGAGAGTCCCCAATCCCGGGCAGATTCATCTTGTCGGCAAAGATTTGGCGGACCTGTTCACGATTCTTGTGCAGCGCTGGGACCACCAGATGAGATGGCTCTTCGATTCCGAGTTGCAGGATGAGTTCCGCAAGATCGGTCTCGTACACCTGAAAACCTTCCGCCTGCAGGAAGCGGTTGATCCCGATCTCCTCGGTGGTCATGGATTTGACTTTCAGGACTTCTCTGGTTCCACTGGCAAGGACTATCTGGTGAATGATCTGTCTGGCCTCGTCCTCATCCTTTGCCCAGTGCACCTGGCCGCCCGCGTCGCGGCAATTCCGCTCGAACTGGACAAGATATTCGTCCAGGTGGTCGAGGACGTGCTGCCGAATCTCGCTGCCGCTCTTCCGAAGAGACTGCCATTCCGGAAGTTCCGCTACCACCTTCCGCCGTTTCACGCTGATGACATCCGTGGCATGGCGCACATTCCGGCGCAACTGGGAATCCGAAAGCAGTTCTGCCGCCCGCTCCGGAAAGGAATGGCTATGCGCGGGACCGATGTTCACGTGTCTCACGCGCCCTCCCCTGACGCAAGAATCTCCGCCAGATGCATGGCTTTCACAAGTGACCGCTGGCGATGCAGCGCGCCATAAATGTGCATCAGGCAGGAATTATCGACCGCCGTGCAGATCTCCGCCTTCGTGTTGAGGATAGAGTTTATCTTAGGCACGAGCATCGCGGAGGAAACGTCGGCATTCTTGATTGAGAACGTTCCGCCAAAGCCACAACACGCGGGCGGATCCTGCTCTGCGGCATACTCCAGTCCGCGGACATTGCGCAAGAGCCGGATAGGGATGTCCCCCAGGTTGAGGCTACGGACTGAATGGCAACTGGCGTGGTAAGTGACCCGGTGCGGGAAGAACGCTCCGACATCGTCCACAGCAAGCTTCTTTACCAGAAATTCAGAAAACTCAAAAACGCGGGGAAGCAGGGACTCGACATCTTGCGTCAACGTTAGATCCCCGGCTTCGTGTGCGGCCTTACCGTAGTACTCGCGAATCATCGCAGTGCAGGAGGACGACGGAATCACAACCGCCTCGGCGTCGCGAAACACATGAACAAAGTTGCGAATGAGGGGAAGCGCACCGCCGGCATACCCGGTGTTCCAGTGCATTTGGCCGCAGCAGGTCTGCCGGTTGTCGAACCGGACGTCAATGCCGAGCCGTCGCAACACTCGAACCACTGCCCGTCCCGTTTGCGGGAAGAGTGCGTCGTTGTAGCACGCGATGAACAACGAGACCTGCAAATCAACCCCCGTTCGCCGAGAATCTCAGAATTGCGGGGAATGCGCGCGAGCGCCCAATGGCCTCAGATGCGACCCCCAGAATGCGTACAAACCCACGAACACGTAGGAGCCCAGCGGCACGCAGTATGCGAGAGCAATCCCCGCCGACTGCGAGATGAGGCCCATCAACGGCGTAAGAACTGCTCCTCCAACAATCGCCATCACGATGATGGAAGCTGCAATTTTTGAGTTCGGGCCCAATCCCTGGATTCCCAGAGCAAAAATCGTAGGGTACATTACGGACATGAAGAAGCTGGAGGCAAAAACCGCCCACAGACCGGTCCAACCAGGCAGCGCTACACCTACCATCAGCAAAGCGACATTGACCATGCTGTAAAAGCCCAGCAGTGTGCTCGGCCGTATGTAGCGCATCAGGGCCGCGGATGAGAATCGGCCCACGCCAAAGGCGACGAGCGTGCCGGTCAGAAAGTAGCCCGCCACCTTCTCGGGACGGTGAACGCAATCCTGTACATACTGTATGAAGTAACTCCAGGTCCCAACCTGCGCGCCCACGTACATGAATTGAGCGACGACTGCCGTCATGAAATGCGGATAGCCCAACAGGTCCCTAAAGCTGCCGTGGCCGTGCGCGGCGTCGGAACTCTCCGAGGCGATCGCCGGGAAGGGTGTTCGCCATATCAGGAACGCGATCGCAAACGCGACCAGTCCGATCGCCAGGTAGGGATTGATTACGCGCAGCGTTTCGTGCTTCAGATAACTCTCGTAGGTATTGGCCGCGCGCATGGAAGCGATTTGCGCGGAATTCAATTCCACACCGGAAAAAATGAAGACCGTCCCGATCAGCACTCCCGTGATGGAGCCTAGCGGATTGAAGGCCTGTGAGAAATTGAGCCGGCGGGCAGCGCCCTCTGGACCGTCTAACTGCGCGATGAAGGGATTGGCAGCCGTCTCCAAAAACGAGAGTCCGCTGGCGATCACGAACAGCGCGCCCAGGAAAAACCAATAGCGGCCGACGATAGCAGCCGGCCAGAAAAGCAGCGCCCCGGATCCCATGAGGCCGAGCCCGCACAGGATCCCGGATTTATACCCGAAACGCCGCATTAACAGCGCAGCGGGAGTTGCCAACAGGAAATATCCGAGATAGAACGCGGACTGAATCAAGCCAGCCTGAAATCTCGAAATCTGGAAAGACTTCATGAACTGCCGGATCAGCACGTCATTCAGGTTGTTGGGCACTCCCCAGAGGAAGAACAGGGAGGTGACGAGGATGAAGGGAAGCGCCATGCCAGCCGGAATGAACCCGCTGGACGACTTAGTCCCCTCGCTTGCAGAAGTAGCGGCGTTAACGGCAGTTGCCTGCATCAGGCCTGCTCCTGTTGGCTCGACAAAATCATGATTGCCAAGAATCCTTTACGCGATGGATACGCCGCAAAGATGAACGCGCAATCCGAGTTCATGAAACATCGTGGCCTTGGCCGCCAACGCGCGGACGGCAGATTCGCTCGACGGCGCATAGGCGACGTTCACGTGATTCGATGGATGAGACGCCATGAACTGGTTTTGGGTGATGCCGTGCAGCACCACGTGCATGATGGGCCACTGGAACGTGACTTCATGCCACCGGCGATCGGTTTCCGCTCGCGGAAGTTCAATCGCGGTGGCGCGCCCAAGATCCACGTGGAGTTTTCCGCCTTCGACAAACACACGGCTCCAGACCACTTCGCCCGGCTTGCAAATGCCCTTCAGTGTGCCGCCGCCCAGCCGGAAGTACATGGGAGGCTGCCGCTCACTGACTGCGCCCGCATAACCATCCACCAAGTGAGAAGCAGGCACGGCGCCCGAGATCTGGAAGAGCCAGACGAAATCGTCCACTTCGTTGCCCTTGTAGTGTTCGCCCCAACGGACGTCGTGCAGCGTGGTTGCAGGGTCGAGACCCATGGCAGTCCAGACGCGGTTTGTAATCAGCGAATCGAGTCCCACGCACTCATCCACTTCGTTGAAATGCGGCAACGGTTTGCCGGGGTAAAGCTCTCGTCCATCCTTGCTGAAGGCGGGCGGCCGTTCGGCGTTGTTCAACAGGCCCTCCACCAGGTCGGAAGCGGGAGCCAGATCTTTCAGTCCTTGTTGGTACTGGATGCCGATCACGTCGCAGCCAAATTCATCGGCCATGCGCAGAGCTGCAATATACATTCGGCATTGGCCGAGGATCTGCGCGTCCGTTAGGTCGGTTTCTTCATTCGGGCCGGTCGCAAAGCGCACGCCCTTGGAGTCCAGCCACTTCCTGATCTTCAAGGCTTCCGCGTCCGTCACTTCGCGCATGGCGGCAAAGAGTGCGGACTGGCTGAGACGTTCCTTGTAAACGCCAGTGGGGTTGAGCAAGGAATCTTCGATGATGGCGTTAAACATCCCCATGCACCCCTCGTCGAAAACGCCCATCAGCGCCTTGCGGGAGCGGAGGTGCTTGGCAAGCGTCTGCCCCAGCGCGCGTTCGGCCTGCGGAACTTGGTCGATGGCGAAGGGATGAATGTGCGATATGTCGTGGCGGACGGTGTGTTCTTTGATCCACTGCTTCAAGCCGTTCTTGAATAAGGGATCGGTAAAGTCTTTGCTCCACAGCGTACTGTACGGAATTCCAGCCTTGCGCAAACATCCATTCAGATTCAGCATGCCCACCAACCCAGGCCATTGCCCCGACCAGTTGGCGACGGTGAGAATTGGCCCCTTGTGCGAAATCAGGCCGGCCAGCAAGTGGCTGCTGTATTGCCACACCGATTCGGCCACAACCAACGGAGCGTCGGGATGGATATTTTCAAAAACATTCATCCCAATGCGTTGGTTGTAAAGAAAACCGTGCCCAAGCTTGGCATCGTAGGGATGGGCCCGGCGCAATGTGATGCCTTCGCCGCGGAAGGACTCCGTCAGCATTCGTTCCATCTCCGCCTGGGCCGGCCAGCAAACCTTGTTGGCGGACTGACGCAAATCGCCATTGGCTACGAGTAGAACTTCATTGGCAGGGATGGGAGCGACTTCCTTTAATTCCGGCAATGCGTATGTGGACATCTGGATTCCCTCCGTTTATAAAAACTACAACGACAGCTCGAACTTAATTACTCGTGTTGCATGGCAACAGCCTTCCCGGACGATAGCAGGGACCGGAAACGCGCATACGCATCTTCCCAGCCGCCCGTGGACGCGGGCTCGTAGGAATGGCACTCGACGGAAGCCATCATGGCCCGCCTGCCTGCCGCCAGATCCTTTATGTGACCGGTCGCAACCGCTTGCACCATAACATTGCCGAAAGCTGTGGCCTCCGCCGGTCCGGCGACGACATTTCGACGCGTGGCATCGGCAGTCATTTGGCAAAGAAAGCGGTTCCGCGCTCCACCACCCACAACCCGTAAGACACGAAGATCGCGGCGCGTGAGTTGCTGCAGTTCATCCAAAACTTTGCGATAGCCGAAACTCAGGCTCTCGAATACACATCGAGCGATCTCTCCCGGAGTTTGCGGAACAGGCTGCCCCGTTTCTGCGCAATATCCTTGGATCGCCGCCGGCATATCGCAGGGAGACTGGAACTCCCGGGCATTGGCGTCAATCCAGCTGCGGAACGGCGCGGCACTGGAGGCCGCTTGCTCGATCCAATCCCACTCGTAGTGGTGGCCATCCGCCGACCAGTTCCTCTGGCACTCTTGCAATACCCAAAGACCGGTCAGATTCTTCAGGAGAAGAACTCCCCCGTCCGCGGCGCCTTCGTTGGTGAAACCGAGGTGGAATGCTTCCGGTGAGACATTGGGTTCTGAAGTCACGATGCCCATCAGGCTCCAGGTGCCGCTGCTGACAAATGCACTCTCGTTATCAAGCTGCGGGATGGCAGAGACGGCGCTGGCCGTGTCGTGGGAGCCGACGGCAATTGCAGTAAATGCGCCTTGAAATCCGCAATCGGCCAAAACCGTCTCACGCACCGGCCCCAGTACGGTTCCCGGCATCGTTACCTGCGGGAAAATCTCGGGCGAGATCCCCAGCGGCAGCATGAGCTGCTCTACCCAACGTCGCCTGGGGAGAGAATAGAGTTGCGTGGTCGTTGCCTCGGTATATTCGGCGCGCTTTTCTCCGCACAAGAAGAATTGAAAAAGGTCCGGGAGCATCAGCAACGTCTTCGCTTCCGCCAACTGATAAGAACTTTTCGAAGCACCGGCATGCAACTGGAAGAGCGTGTTGATCGGCATGGTCTGGACGCCGGTGAGCGCAAAAAGGTCGCGGTTGCTAAAAGTCCGGGCCACACTTTCAACCGCACCCTGCGTGCGCTCGTCGCGGTAGTGGTAGGGGTTTCCCAGCAACTCGTCTTGCCGATCCAGAAGCGCGTAGTCCACACCCCAAGCATCCACGCCGATACCGCTTGGCAATTCCGGAAAAAGATTGCGATAACGAACCAGTCCAGCTTGTATCTGAGACCAAATCTCAAGCACATTCCAGAAAAGGCTCTTGCCTATCCTTACGCCCGCATTCGGGAACCGGTGGACATCCTGCAGTTTGAATTTCGCCCCGTCCCACTGGCCCGCCATTAACCGGCCACTGGATGCGCCCAAATCCACTGCGGCGAAGTTGGCGGCTGCCGTCATGCTTTCTCTTCCAGATGCTTGAGGATTTCTGCCGTCAGGGTATCCACCAGAGTTTCAACGTCCGGCGGTAAACCCTGATCATAGGCGGAAGTACTGCTCTTATTCGCTTTTTCCCGATGGCCGGCCTTCACGCGTGACTGCATAACGGTACGATGCGCTCGGCCGGGCGCGAGCGGCAATCGTGCATCTGGCAGCCCCAGCTTCTTCTTGATCTCGATCAGATCGCCGATTTTGGCGGGTGGAATCTCGGGGCACGGTGAGCGCAGCCGGGAGGCAATCATGATCGTCTTGCAGTAGGTTTCCATGACCTCGGCATACCATTCCGCGTGCGAGACGGTGTCGGCCCAGCAGACAATGCCATGATTCGCCAGCAAAATCGTATTGTGCTGGCGCACGAACGGAACGACTGTCCGCGCGAATTCCTTGGTTCCTGGTGTTTCGTAGGGCGCCAGGGCGACCGGCCCTATAAAAACTTCCTGCTCGGGTACAAGATTGCCTTGCGGGATAACGCCGGCAACGGCATGAGCGGTCGCGTACGGAGGGTGGCAGTGAATGACCGCCCTTGCTTCCGGGACAGTTTTGTAAATCTCCAGATGCAGCAGAATCTCGCTGGTCTGCGGTCTGGCGCCGTAAACCCGGCGGTTTTCTAAATCCACGATGGAAAGCTCTTCACTCCGTAGATCGCCCTTGCTACAGAGCGTGGGGGTGCAGAGCACGAGATCGTCGGAAATTCTCGCCGAAATATTGCCACCATTCCCATCCACGTACGCCCTGGTCCAAAGCTTTCGCCCGGCCTCCACAATTTGCTCTTTGAGGCATGAGACTGCCGGCGAATGGAAGAGTTTTGCGGCTGGGGTAGAAGCTTCGGGAGCCTTTGCTTCTTTGGAATTCAGCCACTCCTGCAACCTCTTGCGTACGATGGAACGGAGAGCTTCGGAGTGGATGACGGGAGGCGTTGGCGACCGCATTGCCAAACCATAATTGAAGCACCATGAAGCTGCAAGACCAAAGATGAAGTAATTTGAATTATTATGAACCACGCAACCGTGGGCCGATTTGCCAGACTGGAGCGTCAATTCCCTTATCTATCAAATATTTGCAGAGATTAAGTCAGCGGCGAAACGGATACCCCGTCGGTTCAAAATAAGTTCACTCCTGCTCCAAGTCGTGAACCGCGATGTTATGATGTGCGCCATGAGACAAGCTGAACGTCAACTTCGGATTCAGGAAGCATTTTCCCATGCGGAGTTCGTCAGCCTGGAGGAGCTTTGCCATCGCTTGGAAGCCTCGAAGGCGACCATTCGCCGGGACCTCATCGAGTTGGAGCGACAAGGGGCTGTGCGCCGTGTGTATGGCGGAGCTACGGCTTCGCCCATGCGCGAAGAGCCGCTCGATTTCGGGCGCCTCTCGGAAAGCTGCCACGATGAGAAGAGTCGCATCGGCCGGGCCGCCGCGGACCAGATCCAAGAGGGCCAGACCGTCATCCTCGGCGGTGGTTCCACGGTGACAGAAGTCGCCCGTTGTCTGTTTGACCGCCGCATTCAAGTCATCACAAACTCGATTCCCGTGATGCAGGTCTTTTGGGATTGCCGGCAGACCGAAATCACGCTCACGGGCGGCTATCTATACCCGCGGCTCGGCATCCAGTTGGGTCCAATCTCAGAACGTATGTTGCACAGCGTATCTGCCGATGTTCTGGTCCTGGGCATACGGGGAGTTACGGAGAGAGGGTTGAGCGACACCAACACCCTGGTGATGGAGTCCACCCGCGCGATGATTAAATCCGCACAGCGTGTCGTGATTGTCGCCGATCACACCAAGTTTGGCCGCGATGCCATGATTCACGTGGCCGATCTTGCGGATGTGGACCAGATTATCTCCGACAAGGGCATGGCTCCCGAACATCGCGAAATGCTTGCAAAATATAAAAAAAACTGCGTCCTGGTCTGAGCCGGACTGCGCCCCAAAAATACGGATGTCGAATCGCGAGCGGTCTGAGGCGCGGGAGTCATCCTTCGACAGGAGTAAAGTATTACGGTTGAGTTTCATCCCTCTGATGGTCGGGGAAAGCGGGTCTCCGTCGCTGTCGGCCCGTTTCTTGAGCCAGAACTCCAAAATCTTGAGGGTTTCTCGCGCAGCGGCGTACAGCGTTGCTTACGTCCCTTACCCTCGCAGCGGATATGGGCACCTGCTCCAACCACCATACCGCAGTGACGAAACGCCATTATTCATAGAGTTCTCCTGCGGGCCCCTGCGTTCAGCCGAACGCGACGATGGCACAAGGCATCAGTCGCTCGGCAAGAGATGCGCTGAGGCTAGGCGGCTGACCTGCCTTGGCCGTATGCTTCCTTCAATTTGGCGATATCGAACTTTTTCATTTTGAGGAACGCTTCCGTCACTCGTGCTAACTTTGACTGGTCATTCGTAGCTCAGCAGCTTATCCATAACCGTCGGAACAATCTGCCAAGACAGGCCGAATTTGTCTTGCAGCCACCCGCACTGTTCTGCCTACGGCTCATCGTGCGAATTCTTGGGTAGATATCCTCCCTGCCTGGCGCGCGGACTTCTTTGTATGCCAGGATTTCGCCCGCAGGAACTGGCCCTGATTAAGGAACTCACGAGGAATCCAGAAATGTCTTGAATAAGTTTTCTCTGAGATTTCCGCGCCCAACGCGACCCTAAGCGTGCTTATCGAAGACCGCCGCTCCGCTATGCGAGGATGCGCAGAAAAGTTGAATAAGCAAAAGCAGAACGAAACAGAACTCCAATCGGCATTTGGAGTGGGTTCAATCAGGTTGACACAAACCAAGTCTAAAGCTCCGTTACGCAATGCCGATGAAGGCAGTATGGCCGTGACTCTTGACCAAAGCGAAGCCCTGTGCGTTCTCCGCCTGGAGGGCGAGATCAATATTGCGTCTGCGGCGGAACTGAAGAAGCTTCTGCTGCAAGCCCTGGCATCCGGTCGAGAGCTGCGCGTGGACCTGGAAGGCGCGACCGAAGTGGACGTGACCGCCTTGCAGTTGCTCTGGGCTGGGAAGCGCGAAGCCAGAGGATCGGGCCGGAGATTCACGCTTGCGGGGCGGGTTCCGCAGGAAATCTCAGCCGCCGTGAGCGATGCAGGTTTTGAGGAGTTTCCACTCGGAGTGGATTCGGAGCAGGCCAACCGGGTGTAGTGGTTGTCGAGAGAGCGTGTCGAGAGCGCAGATGATAGACAAATTCAAGCAAGCGTTCCTGGAAGAAGCGCGCGAGATCCTCGTCGAACTGGAGTCCGCGCTCCTCGAACTCAACGGCAATCGTGGCGACAACGAACTTGTGGGACGAGCCTTCCGTGCGCTGCACACCATCAAGGGCTCCGGGGCCATGTTCGGCTTTGACGAACTGGCCGGGTTCAGTCACAACCTAGAAAACGCCTTCGACGAAGTTCGCAACGGACGGCTCCAGGTTACCTCCGAGCTTATTAATCTTTCCTTAGCGGCGCTCGATCAGATTAAAGCCATGCTGGATGAAGCCGTGGGACGGGGCGCCGCAAGTATCACCGTCTCCGCCGAAATATTGGAAAAGTTGCGGCAGCTGACCGGGAAGCCCGACCCTCACACCGCCGCGTCGGCGCCCTCCCCGCCGTTGGCCCCTCCCGCGGCCGCGAGTGGCGCAGCCTGCGACTGGCACATCCGTTTTTATCCGGGAAGCGATCTCATGCGCAGCGGCACCAATCCGCTGCTGCTGTTGCGCGAACTGAAGCAATTGGGAAACCTGCGGGTCAAGGCCAGCATGGCAGCGATTCCGCCGATCGGCGAATTGGATCCCGAACGCTGCTACATCGGCTGGGATATGGTGCTGACCACCTCGGTCGCGCGCGAGGCGATCTCGGATGTCTTCATCTTCGTGGCGGATAGCTGTGAGCTGACCATCGAGCTGGCTGCCGGACCGGCGGCCGAACCAGCGATCGAGCCGGCGGCCGAGCCGGGTTCGGGCCAGGTCTCGAGCGCCGCCGTGGCGGTGTCGCAGGCGCCCAAACCGAAATACCCCAGCTATGGACGGCGCGCTAGCGATACGCCGGACAACGCATCCAGCATTCGCGTGCCCGCCGCCAAGCTGGACCAGTTCGTCAACCTGATCGGCGAGTTGGTCACGGTGCAGGCTAGATTGGTTGAGCTTGCTGCGCGCCGTGAAGATCCGGAGGTGGTGGCGGTGTCGGAAGAAATCGACCGTCTGACCTCGGCCCTGCGCGAAAGTTCGATCAGCATCCGCATGCTGCCGATTCGGGCCACCTTCGAACGCTTTCGCCGGCTCGTCCACGACCTGGCGCGGGACCTGCATAAAGAGGTCGAACTCACCATCGAGGGCGCCGATACCGAACTGGACAAGAGCGTGATCGACCAGTTGAACGATCCCCTGATGCACCTTATCCGCAACAGCATGGACCACGGCATCGAGCCGCCGAAGCGCCGCATCGTCGCATCGTCGCAGCGTAACGCACTGTTGCAGGAACTCGCGATCCTTGCGCAAGCTAGCGATTTCAGTTGCGACTTTGGAGTGCAAGCTGACGGAATTCCGCAAACCGGCCCGAAATCCCCAGCGTCTCAAGGCAAGTCTTGTCGGACTCCTTGAGTTCAGATCCTGTCGAATCCTCGGGGTGAACATCCAGTTCGTGGGCCAGCAGGTCTGCAACATACACGGCCACTGAGCTGTCAAAGTCGGTGTGTGGTATGCGAGTAGGATGGTGGTGGTGTGCGATAGCCTCAACCGCAAGGTTGGGAAAGCCCCATAATCCAAGCAGATAAGCGCCTATTTCCGCGTGTGAAATCCCCAGCAATTCCTCTTCGGCTTCGAAGTCCTCGCATCCGCGTTCGCTGGCGCGTGAGAGTGTGGAACAAAACCTATCGGGCATTTTGCTCGCCAAGATGAGGCTTCCAATATTGTGGAGAAGTGCGGACACCACGGTAACATCCCGACTTTGTTTTGCCACGGGGAGCGCGCCGGCAATGGCGGCGGTGCGGTGCGCGTGTTGCTGGATGGATTCGCAAACCGATTGCGGAATGCGCGAGTCAGGGGCAAAAACCCTGAAGGTCTCCGAAGCCAAAGCCAGGTTCTTGATGGTCTCCATCCCCAGGTACGACACGGCACTCTGCAGGGTGGTCACGGTCTGCGCCAAGCCGAAGAAAGCGCTGTTCACCAACTGCAAGACCTTGGCGGACATGCCCATGTCACGCTCGATGATTTCCGCCACCTGGGGTATAGAGGTGTTCGGGTTCCTCACCGCTTGTAGAAGTGAGGTGTACGTATTTGAAAGGGAAGGCAGTTCACCGATCGATCCAACGATTTGGCGAAGCTCGGCTGTGGACAATAAGTCCTGTAGGATGCACACACGCTCGATGGTCTCCCGCAGTGCAGTGCCACTACAGGGCTTGGCGAGAAAGCGGTGCGCTACGGGAATGGCGCGGGCTGAGGAATTGCCGCTGGAATGTCCCGACAGTACGATTCGCACCGTGCTCGGAAAGCGGTCGCGAATGTGGCCGAGCAGAGCGGCGCCATCCATGCCCGGCATGCGCATGTCGGAAACTACCACGTCGAAAACGCCGGCCTCGCAGGCTTGCAAAGCCGCTTCGCCGCCCACGGCAAACTGCAGGTCCCATCGTTCCCGGTCCGCGTGCAGCATGCGCCGGATGCCGTCCAGAATCTTGCTTTCATCGTCCACAAATAAGATGCGTTTCATGCGGACACCGCCCCGGCGGCAAGAGCCTTGTCCTCCTTGGGAAGGCGAATGATGAAGGTCGTGCCTTTACCCTCCTCGGTTTCGAAGTGAATGGTGCCACCGTGTTTGTCAACGATGACGGAGCGGGCGATGGACAAGCCCTGCCCGGTTCCCTTGCCAATTTCCTTGGTGGTGAAGAAAGGATCGAAAATTCGGGGTCTCACCTTTTCCGGGATTCCCGTGCCCGTGTCCTGGACCCGGATTTCAACCCACTCCGGGCAATTCCGCGTTTGTATCTTGATCTTTCCCTTTTCCGAACCTTCTTTTCCGACGACATCGGCAATGGTATGCGCGGCATTGACAATCAGGTTCAGAATCGCCTGGTTGAATTCGCCCGGCTGACAAACCGTCAAAGGCAGTGACGGGTCGAAGTCGGTTTCCATGTCCGCCACATACTTCCACTCGTTGCGCGCTACCGTAATGGTGCATTGAATGGCGTGGTTCAAGTCCACTGGCGTCTTTTCTTTCGTGCCCGGATGGGAGAATTCCTTCATTGCGCTCACCAGCGTGGCCACCCGGGTCACGCCATCGAGCGTCTGTTCGATGGCTTTGGGGATTTCCTCCAGCAGATAGCCGGCGTCCGCACGTTCCACCGCGGCAGCGATTTCCTGAACCGCTCCGCTGGACAACGTATTGCCTTTGGCGGCCGCCAACAGCCGGTCGTAGTTCGCCACCAGCCCCTTCAGGTCCTGGAAAGCGTCTTTCAAGAACCGTACGTTGTCTCCGATATATTGAGTCGGAGTATTGATTTCGTGTGCGATCCCGGCTGCGAGTTGGCCTACCGATTCCAGTTTTTGCGCCTGAAAAAGCTGGCTTCGCAACAGCTTGCTTTCGGTGATGTCCTCGATCATCCCTTCATAGCTGGCCACCACGCCGTTCTGACGAACCGCACGACTGCTCATGGTGACCCAGATTTTGTTGCCATCTTTGCAAAAGGCCTCGTATTCAAAGTTCTTCACGCCTCCGAGTCTGTCCATGACGAGCATGGCCTCCTCGCGACGTTTGGGGTTGACATAGAACTGCCGGGAAATATCGGTGATACTCGCAATCATCTCTTCCGGGGAATCGTACCCACAGATGCGGGCCATGGCTGGGTTCACGCTCAACAAGCGGCCGGCCGGCGTGCTCTGAAACATACCGACTATGGCTTCGTCGAATATTTCGCGATACCTCCGTTCCGCCTCCCGCAGCGCGTCCTCCATCTTCTTGCGATTGCTGATGTCGCGGCCTATACCTGCGATGCCGATCACCCGGCCTTTGGCGTTGCGCAGCGGTACTTTTGTTGTCAGGATGTGGATCTCGTTTCCAGCGCTGTCCACGCCTTTTTCTTCATGGTTGTACAAAGGTTGCCCTGAACGTATCATGCTTCGCTCGTCTTCATAGAAGGCGTTGGCAATTTCCCGTGGAAAAAAATCGAAGTCGGTTTTCCCCACCAGCTTTTCCGGCGTATCCACTCCGACTACGTGCGCCAGATGAAGATTGGCGACGACGAACCTGCTCTCGGCGTCTTTCACATATATAAAATCCGGCATGTTGTCGATTAAGACGCGCAGCATCTTGCGCTCGTCGTTCAGTACAGAGTGTTGGGCTGAAAATCGGCGATCCACCAGAGAAGTGACTAAGGCAAAGCCCAGGAACAGGAAAGTGGCGACGAGAATGCCGAAGCTTGCAAGCGCCACGCGGACCGGCAAGCGGTAGGCAATCATACCCATGTAATGCATAGACCAGGTCCCGATCCCTATGGCAAATGCACCTCCTATCAGCCACGACCAGCGGGTCCAGCCTCGATTAGCGGCCACACGTCCTACGACGTCGAGCGCTACGCAGGCCGCAAGAATGACGATAACTATCGAGAGTGTCACGAGTCGATAGTCGTACGTTGCCGGGATAGGGGTGAGTTCATTCACCGGTTGGCCTTGCGCAAACCCGAGCGAGTCGGCTGTAGAAGTTATCGGCACAGGCCCGGTTAACTTGAAATTGCCGGCAAGACCCCTCGTAGCGCCCAACGCCGAACACGGAGGTACCACAATCGCCTGATTCGTTGTGCTCCGATGCCGATGAAATGACTACGCCATTCCTGGTTCATGGCTAAACATGCAGTGTTTGGCGGAAACAATGTCAACGAATCGACAAGGAAGAGGACGTTATGGCTGAAAAGATTCTTCTCGTGGACGACGATTGCAACATCCTTGACGGGTATCGGCGAAGTTTGAGCCGCGAGTTTCTGATGGAGACCGCCGTAGGCGGAGAACAAGCCCTGAAACTCGCTGCCCATGACGGACCCTACGCGGTGGTGGTTTCCGACATGCGAATGCCGGGGATGGATGGCATCCAGCTTTTAAACGCCATCAAGACCCAATCGCCGGACACTGTCCGCGTCATGCTTACCGGCAACGCCGACATGGACACGGCCATCAAGGCCATCAACGAGGGCAGCATTTTTCGTTTTCTCAACAAGCCCTGCGCCAAGGAAGTGATGGCGAAAACCCTGACAGCGGCACTGGTGCAGTACCGGTTGGTCACCGCCGAAAAACATCTCTTGGAACAAACCCTGAGCGGCATCATTCAAGTGCTGACCGAAGTGCTCAGTTTGGTCAATCCAGCCGCCTTCAGCCGCGCCGAGCGCACCCGCCGCTACATCCACCACATCGTAAAAGCGATGAAGCTGGGAAACCCCTGGCAATATGAGGTCGCCGCCATGTTGTCTCAACTGGGTTGCGTGACTCTGCCTCCGGAAACGATCGACGCCGTGTATAACGGTGAGAAGCTCTCCGCAAAAGAGCAGAAACAATATGACGCACACCCCGGTGTGGCCTATGATCTGCTTTCCAAAATCCCCCGCCTCGAACCCATCGCGTGGATGATCAAGCACCAGAACCGGCCAGTCCTCGAGCTAGGGTCCGGCGACTTCGAGATGGCGGACATGCGCCTGGGAGCGGAAACACTCCGGCTGACCTTGGCTTATGAAAAACTCATCCACAAGGGGGTCTTGCGAACCGAGGCGGCACACACTCTGGCCCGCCAAAACAAGAACTTCAGCCCGGAGTTCTTCGACGCACTGGTCACCTTGGATCCGAACGCAGAAGAAGGCGAGATTCGAAAGTGCCGGATCGAAGAACTTACGCTCGGAATGATCATCCAACAGGAGGTTCGCACCGGCGAGGGAACGTTGCTCGTCGCCAAAGGCCAGGAGGTCACTTCGCCGCTCATCTCCAAGCTCAACAACTTCCACGCGCGCCATGTTATCTCCGGGGACGTGACTGTCTCTATGCCCACGACCACGCTTGCTTTCGTGAAAGGCGCTTCGTAGGTCCCGCAGTCCGGGTCATCGATCCGTGGATGTGATTTTCTGCCGCAACGTGATCATTTATTTCGACCGCTCCACCCAGGAGCAGATCATGCAAAAACTGGCCGCGCAACTTGTGCCCGGAGTTGGGGACGCATGAAATGAGGGATGCATGAAGCTACGGAAGCTGGAAGCGCGGAATTGAATCTATGAGTGCACCGAAAATTCGCGTGCTGATCGTGGACGACTCGGTCGTGGTTCGCCAGACCCTAAGCGAAGTTCTGTCGAGCGACCCGGAGATCGAAGTCATCGCGACCGCTGCCGATCCCTTTGTGGCAGCGGAGAGGATCAGCCAAGAAATTCCGGACGTGATCACACTCGACATCGAAATGCCGCGCATGGATGGGCTGACCTTCCTCCAGAAGATCATGGCCCAGCATCCGATCCCGGTCGTCATCTGCTCCAGTCTGGCCGAGGAAGGCGCGCAAAGCGCGCTCCGGGCGCTGGAGTACGGCGCGGTCGACATCGTCGCTAAACCTCGTCTGGGCAGCAAACAGTTTTTGGAAGAATCGCAGACCACCATCTGCCAAGTGGTCAAAGCCGCAGCCCATGCGCGCGTGCGCACAATCCAGCCCCGGCGCGCCGTCGAACCCAAGCTTACCGCCGACGCCATTCTTTCTCCCGGCATCCACGCCATGGCCGAGACCACGGAAAAGGTCGTCGTCGTCGGCGCCTCGACCGGCGGCACCGAGGCACTCAAGACCTTGCTGGAGACGCTGCCAGCCGATACTCCGGGCATCGTCATCGTGCAACACATGCCGGAGCTGTTCACCCGCGCCTTTGCCGACCGCTTGGATACGCTCTGCGCCATCACGGTGAAAGAGGCGGAATCGAACGATACGGTCATTCGCGGACGCGCGCTGATCGCACCCGGCAATCATCACCTGCTGCTGAAGCGCAGCGGCGCGCGCTACTACGTCGAAATTAAGGAGGGGCCGCTAGTATGCCGCCACCGTCCCTCGGTCGACGTTCGCAAGCTGGCAGGGTACGCATTCGTTCCCCTACTGATGCTGACTACTGAGTCTCAGGCGGAGAAAAAGGATGCAGGGCGCAAGGCGGGCGCAACCGGCTGGATCGTGAAGCCTTTCAACGCCGAGCAGTTGATTGTGGTGATTCAGAAGCTGGTCAAGTAAGGCTCCGGCGTTCACCCCCAAACAACTTGTGCCTTCACGTCCACCGGAATGTAGCCTTCCATCTCCAGCCGGTTTTTGAACAGCGTGGTGATTGAAGAGGTGTTGTTCCTTCGACCCGCTACAATCTCCCTATGCGATTCACGGCCGCCGTTGTCATCCTTGTCCTAATCCTAGCCCCATGTGCTTTCGTACAAAACGCAGCCAAACTGGAGACCCAGCCCCAGCCCAAATCCGTCACTGTTCCCATCACGCTCGACCAAAACCGTGTTGTGATCGACGTAGACCTCCCGCTTCCCGACGGCTCGACCGAGCGCGTCCGCGGCTGGGTCGACAATGGCAATCCCGATCTCTACATGAGTAAGCGCATCGCTGGTTTGATGGGACTCACTGTCAGTTGCGACGGTCAAATCTGCTTAGGCACACCGAAATCGCCGCCTCTTGCGCTCGAAATTACGATCGGTGGAATGAAGATTTCCCTGTCCCCCATCAGAGAAATAAAAGTTCCAGCCTTCACCCCAGCTCTCGCCCCCGGTATGAGCGCCGAGATCGACATTCCCTCGTTCGTCTTGTGCAACTACGACGCGATCGTCGATTTCCCCGGTCGCAAGTTCACCATTGGACTGCCCGGCAGCTTGAAATTCAACGGCGTGAAGAGCAAGATGCTGGTCAACGCAAGCAACGGCCTCATCCAGATTCCGAGCAAGATTGAGAATAAGAACTACGACTTCGGACTCGACGTTGGCTCCTCCACCAGCTTTCTTTCAGAAGAATTATTCGACAAGCTCGCCAACGCCCACCCCAACTGGCCACACATGACGGGAGCCGTCGGCCCATTCAACACGGGAGAACGGGGTGACGAACCAATGTGGAAGCTGATGCGAGTGGACCGCGTACAATACGGTCCGCTCTTCCTCACTGACGTAGCTGTGGCTGACGTTCCCAAGGATCGAATGACTGTCTTTGAAGAGCGTGCCGGCATCCCCACCGCAGGCCTGCTCGGCGCGGAGGCCCTGTTGAACTACCGCGTCGGCCTCGACTACGCGCACTCGACCGTCTATTTCGACATCGGCCGCACCGTTATGTTTCCCGACTTCGACGTTGTCGGGCTCATCCTTCGCCCTGACGACGACAGCCGCTTCACCATTCTCGCCGTCGCCGATTTCGACGGCAAACCCTCGGTCCCCGACGTTCATGCTGGCGATCGTCTCGTCGCCGTGGATGACAACCCTGTTGCCGACTTCACCCTGGGACAAGTCTGGTCTCTGCTCGAAGGCTCCCCCGGCCAGGAACGTAAGCTGACCATCGAGCACGCCGGCAAACAGTTCACCGTCGTCGCCAAGGTACAGCACTTTTTGGGCAATGCGCCGGGCAACGAAGAAGCGAAGGGAAAGTCGAAGAAGAACTAGCAAGTTCTCGGTGGAAGACCCAAACGGAAGATAGGAACTAGGTCTGGTTTCATAAATCGGTTTTGGGTAGGGCACGGCTTCAGTGGGTGTTGAAAAAGTCACTTTCCCTTCAAAACGCCGTGTAAAGTCTTGATGGGCTTCGGCTGTGCCGGTGTCTGCGAGCGCCATGTGCATTCGATCCCGGCCAAGGTCCTCGCCGGGATCGAGATGGGGGCGAACCGCATGGGCGGGCTGCCGACCCTGCCAAATGTTTCGCCTGAGTAACGCTCGGCGGAGAATGGTTGTAATAATTCAGGCTGCCTACCGTCTTTAGTTATGAAAGAGAATGACAGGAGGCGTAGTCTGCTAAGCGTACTGGCTGAGGAGTTGGCGATCGCGGTCTCTGACGAACTCGAGCAAGCATTCCGGACGCACCACAGGCTGGTGTTCCGCACCGCCTACCGGATTACGGGCAACGCCGCGGATGCGGAGGACGTGTTGCAGACAGTCTTCCTGCGACTGGTCCGCCGGGGAACAGCCACCTATGCAGTCGAGAACATAGTCGAGAATCAGGAGAGTTATTTGCGCCGGGCGGCCATCAATGCCGCCCTCGATGTGGTCCGATCGCGACAGGCAAACCCCACGGCCGAACTCCACGATCTACCCGTTGAGATTGCGCAAGACGATGCCGGCGATCTACGGCGGGCGTTGGGGCGGGCGCTGGCCCAGCTCAAACCGCGGGCGGCGGAGATTTTCACGCTGCGCTTCCTCGAAGGCTTCAGCAATCCAGAGATTGCGCACATGCTGGGCATTTCCCAGGTACTGGTGGCAGTCATTGTCCATCGTACCCGGCAACAGCTCCGCAAGGAGCTTGGCTCGTATCTAGGAGACAAGTCATGAAAAATGAGAAGTTCGACCGTTTGCTGTCGGCGATTCGAAATGAGCAGGTCGATGAAAAGGCGATTGCCCAGGCGGGCGATCGCGTCTGGAACTCGATTACGCAAGCCTCGCCTGCCGATCTCAGCGCGCACAGACTGCGCGGCTGCGAAGATTTTCAGGCGCTCATTCCAGGATATCTTGCGCGGCAACTGCCGGAGGCTCGGGCGTTGCTGTTCCAAGACCACATCCACGCCTGTGTCGCGTGCCGGCATGCCCTGGAGCGCGCTCGCGACGGCGAGTTGCAAGCCGTTTGGCGGCCCGGAATAAAACGCAACGCTTTCCCGCTATGGCGCTGGGCGATGGTTGCCAGCGCGGTCGCCGCGGTTGCGTTAGCTGTGCTCGGGTTGTCGATGGGCATTTTCCCAGGACAACACGTCGTCCGTGGCGCGGTCCAGAATGTCGATGGCTCGCTTTATGCCGTGACTGGCTATGAAGTGCGGATGATTCCGGCGGGGTACGAGATCCGGAACGGAGAACAAATCCGCACGGCAAAGGGTTCGAGCGCGGTGGTGCGACTGCTCGACGGTTCGCTGGTCGAGATGGGAGAGCGCGCCGATGTTTCGTTGTCGCGCGGATGGAAGGGCACGACGATCCATCTGGATGGCGGCCAAGTGATCGTTCAGGCGGCCAAACAGCGCACGGGGCGCCTGTATGTGGCCACGGACGATTGCCTGGTCTCGGTGAAAGGGACGATTTTTTCTGTCAACCGCGGCATCAAAGGCTCGCGCGTGGCCGTGATCGAGGGCGTGGTGCGTGTGGACTACGGCGAGCGCAGCAGCGAACTGCGCGCCGGCGACGAAGCGACTTCGAGCGCCAACGTTTCGAAAATTCCCATCCAGGACGAAATCGCCTGGAGCCGGAACTCCGCGAAATACCTCGCTTTGCTCGGAGATTTCGCGGTCCTCCAGAAACAGTTTGCCGCCATTCCCGGGCCGGGGCTGCGCTATAGTTCCGACCTTGTGCAGTACGTTCCGGAAGACACCGTAGTCTATGCGGCGATTCCGAATCTCGCGTCCACGTTGAGCGAGGCCAGCCGTCTTTTTCAGGAGCGCATGCAGCAAAGCCCCGCGCTAAGTCATTGGTGGCGGCAGCAGCAAAAGGGCAGCGGGCCCAAGCTCGAAGATGCATTGAACCGGATCGGGACCTTCAGCGGTTATCTGGGTGACGAGGTCGTGTTCGCGGTGGGAAAAACCGGTTCGACGTATCGCGCGCCGGTCGTGCTCGCCAGGGTGCGCCAATCGGGCCTGGAGGCGTTTTTGCAAGCGGAGAACCAGCGGCTCAGTTCCAATAACTCGCAGGCCGCGCTGCAAGTGGTTCGCGATCCGTGGGCCGCGTCCGTTCCGCGCGGACAGGCATGGCTGGTTTATGTGAAGGACGATCTGTTGATCGCTAGCTCCGATGCCGCCGAGCTGCAACACGCGGCGATGCGGGTGCAGCAATCGAGCGCCAGTGGCTTTGCCGAAACGCCGCTCTACCAGCAGATCGCTCGCTCCTACCAGCAGGGGGTGGGCTGGCTTTTCTGCGCAGACATGGAACAAATCGTCGCGCGCAACGTACAAAGCGGTAGCGGCAACGGCCTGCCGCCGGGGATCGGGGACGTGAGATACCTGACGATGGAGCACCGCGAACTCGGCGGCAAGATCGACAATCGTGCCGAACTGACATTCGCTTCCGAGCGCCAGGGCGTGGCATCGTGGCTGGCAGCGCCGGCTTCCATGGGATCGCTGGAATTTGTTTCGCCCGATGCCAGCATGGTAACCTCCGCCGTCATTAAGAATCCGAGGAGCATCATGGAAGAGTTCTTTCAGATGATGGGGAGCGGCGACGCGAACTTCGCTCAACACCTGGCCGAGTTCGAAGCCAAGAGCGGCGTGAACGCGCTCGATGACATCACGGCTCCCCTTGGCGGCGAAGTCACGATGGCGTTCGACGGCCCGCTATTGCCCACACCCCGGTGGAAGCTGATTTTCGAAGTGTACGATCCGGCAACCTTGCAGGCGACCATCGCCAAACTGGTGGACAGTTTCAATCGCGAGGGTAGCGCGCAAGGCCACTCGCTCCGGTTGACGACGCGGAAAGCCGGTTCCGAGACTTACTTCGTTATCGGCAATCCGAACCAGGCAAATTCCGAGGTGGATTACACCTTCGTCGACGGCTATGTCATTGCCGCGCCCGACCTCGGCACGTTGTCGCTGGCCATTCAAAATCGCCAGGCCGGATATACGCTGACGCACTTGCCCGCCTTTCAGGCGCTTCTGCCCAGCGACGGATACACGAACTTCTCCGCGATCTTCTATCACAACATCGGTCCCGTGGTGGGTCCGCTCGCGGAGCAACTGAAATCCAGCGGCACCCTGACTCCACAGCAGCGGCAATCGATCGACGCGCTCACGGCAAACTCCGCGCCCGGCCTGATCTATGCTTATGGCGAAGCCGACCGGATTGTGGTGGCGAGCAACACCGGCTTCATGGGATTCGATCTAGGCACTCTGTTGACGATGGGCGATAATGGGCCTTTCTTGCCGCAGATGCTCTTGGGCAGAGCCCTGAGCGGCCCTGCGGCTCAAACTCAATGAGCATGGCGATATAACGATGAGCATGGCGATACAATACGGAGCGGCAGGCGGCGAGAGCGGGCAAGCTCCGCCTGCCGCTCCGCCAGCGCCACTCGTCGAACTTCAGGGCCTTTCCGTGCAGTTTGGCCGCCGCGAAATTCTGCGCAATCTCACCGGTTCCTTGCGCGGGCGCGCCATCGGCCTGCTCGGTCCGAATGGCGCGGGCAAATCTACCCTGATCAACACTCTGCTCGGCTTCTACAAACCGTCCGCCGGTTCGGCGCGCGTCTTTGGATACGACATCCGCGCCGAAACCGGGAGAATTCGCGGCTTAGTGGGTTACATGCCGGAAAACGATGCGTTCATTTCGAAGATGAGCGCCGTTTCTTTCGTCCAGATGATGGGAGAGTTGTCCGGCCTGCCATCTTCCGCGGCCCTGGAGCGGGCGCACGAAGCGTTGTTCTATGTTGGACTCGCGGAAGCGCGCTATCGCCAGTTAGGCACCTATTCGCTGGGCATGAAGCAACTGGCAAAGCTGGCGCAGGCCATCGTTCACGGGCCCAAGCTGCTGATTCTCGATGAGCCCACCAACGGCCTCGATCCCTCGGCGCGCCAGCGCATGATTCGCATGATCCGCGAAATCCGCCAGGGCAAGGAACTGCGCATCGTGCTCTGCTCACACCTGCTGCGCGATGTCGAAGACACCTGCGACGAGGTGCTGATCCTCAAGCAAGGACGCATTGCCCACTACTCCAACCTCGACGAAGAGCGCCGAGCGAACAAGAGATTTCTGGAACTGGAAACTTACGGCGCGAATGGCGACTTTACCGCAGCGGTCGAGAAGCTCGGCTGTGAGTGCGCGGTCGCGGCCAACCGCATGAAGATGGTTCTCGCCGATGGGATTGAGGTCCGCGACATCTATCGCCTGGCCGCCGAACGCGAGGTGCGCATCCGCCGCCTGAATTTCCGGCGCGACACACTCGAGGATATTTTCCTGAAAGCCATGGAGACCTAAGATGCAACTTGAGATGCGAGCTGCGATGCCGGGTTGCGAAACCATTCCGAGGGAAAACGCCGATGGCCGTCTATAGGCGTACGTACGCGGCATACTCCGGTGCGCTGACTCCGGCCTGGTCGCGTTCGCTGGTCCTCTTCCGCTATTCCCGGCGAAGCCTGTTTCGTTCGAAGCTTCAAACCGGATTGTTCGTGGCCTGCTTCTTCTACCCCGTGTTTTGCCTGCTTGCCATCTACGCCGCTCATAACCTGGCCTTTCTTCAGAGATTCGAAATCGCCGGCGCTCAGGTTATCCGCATCGACAACACGTTCTTTTTCTATTTCGTCAGGGTGCAGGGTGTGCTGGCTTTTATTTTGACTGCCTTCACCGGGCCCGGCTTGATTTCATCCGATTTGGCCAATGGCGCGCTCCCGCTCTATTTCTGCCGCCCCTTCTCGCGCGCCGAGTACGTGCTGGGAAAGGCCTCGGTTCTCGGAATCCTACTCTCGCAAATTACCTGGATCCCCGGCTTGATTCTCTTCGCCGTGCAGGGCAGCTTGGCTGGAGCTGGATGGACGTGGAACCATCTTTGGATCGCGGGCAGCTTGGTCGTTTCGTCGCTGATTTGGATCGCCATTCTGTCGCTGCTCTCGATGGCGCTCTCCGCCTGGGTGAAGTGGAAAATTGTCGCCGGTGCCCTGTTGCTGGCCGTCCTGTTTTTTGGCGCCGGCTTTGCCCAAGCTGTCAATGCCATACTGCAAACTCAGGGCGGCCACTATCTCGACATCGTGTATCTGATGGCCACCGTTTGGAACGCGCTATTCCGCATAGATACCGAGCCCTCGATATCCGCGACCCAGTCTGCGGTCGCTCTCCTTTTTTATTGCTCCATCTGCCTTGCTCTACTCGTGCGCAAAGTGCGCGCCTACGAGGTGATCAAGTGAAGCGCGCAGGAGCGACCGCATGAACGATCGCGTCGTCTTCGAGGACGTGTCCAAGTTCTACGGCGAGATTCTTGGCGTAAACCGCGTGAACCTCTCCATTCCTCCGGGCATCACCAGCCTGGTCGGCCCGAATGGCTCGGGCAAAACCACCCTCATGAACCTGATGACGGGCCTGGTGCGGCCGACGCGCGGGCAAATTCGGGTATTGGACTACAGGACCAACGACCCCGAAAACCTCTTCCGGATAGTGGGCTATAGCACGCAATTCGACGCCTTTCCCAGGGGCCTGACGGGGTATCAGTTCATTTATTCCTATCTGCGGCTTGGCGGCAGAGATTCCCAGGACGCCGAACGCCTCGCTTGGCAGGCCATTGAGCGCGTCAACCTCGCCGATGCCGCTTCGCGCAACGTCGCCGGCTACAGCAAAGGAATGCGCCAGCGTATCCGTCTGGCTCAGGCTCTGTCGCACAACCCGAAAGTGCTGGTGCTCGACGAACCGCTGAACGGCCTGGATCCGCTAGCGCGCTCCGAGATGATCGCCGTGTTTCGCGCGGCGGCGGCCGAAGGCTGCCACGTCATCATTTCCAGCCACATCCTGCACGAAGTCGATGTGATTTCCGATCGGGTGATTTTGCTGAGCAACGGCTATGTCATCGCCGAGGGCCAGATCCACAGCGTGCGCAGCGAAATCCATGAGCATCCCGCGCAGATTCTGGTCCGCTGCACTCGCCCCCGCGAACTCGCCGCGAAAATGATGGAGTGCCCATCCACCATTGAAATCTCCATTCACAACGATGATCGCGGCCTGCTCATCAAGACGCGCGATGCCGACCGCTTTTATCTCATGCTCAACCAGATTGCCTTGAACGGCGTCGATATCGAGTCGGTCGCGCCCGCCGACGACGATGTGAATTCGGTCTACGAATACCTCATCGGGAACGACGAGGTGGTGCGATGAACAAACTTCCGGCGACCAGTCTCTGGCGGGCGCAGATCCAGTCGGTGGTCCGGCTGGAAATGAAAAAGACTTTCTTCGCCAAGCGCGGCCTTTGGATCTACGTGCTGGCGCTGTTGCCCATCCTGCTTTTTATCGCGCACGCCATTGCCACGGCGCATCAGCACAACCAGAGCGTCCTTCTCGGCCGCCAAAACGAGAAGCCCCTGTCTTACCAGGACCTGCTCGCGGTCAAAACCGGCATGTCGAGCCAGGACGTGATTGCCTTGCTGGGAAAACCTCCCGGGCGCTTTCATTGGACCGAACAACGCATTGTGGAGCAGGGCGCGCCGGTGCAAGTTCCTCACGAAAGCTATCACTACTCCGATGGAACGAACGATCTGTACCTGGGATTCGCCGATGGCAAGGTTGACCATGTGTGGATCCGCGAAGGTTACAACCCCGGCAGGGACGCCATCATGTTCGCCGGCGTGTTTCAGTTTTTCTTCCTTCGCCTCGTCGTCTTTTTCGGTTGTCTGGGGATCTTCATGAATCTTTTCCGCGGCGAAATCCTGGACCGCAGTCTTCATTTTTATTTTCTCGCTCCCCTCCGCCGCGAAGTCCTGATGGTCGGGAAATTTCTCGCCGGGTGCTTGGCCACCTGCGTCATTTTCGTGACCAGTGAGTTGCTCCAAATCGTTGCTTTCACCTGGCACTTCAGCCTGAGTGCGCGCGACCTTTACCTCTATCAGAATCACGGCATGGCGCACGCTGCCACGTATTTAGGAGTGACGGCCCTGGCCTGCCTCGGCTACGGAGCCTTTTTCCTGGTTGCGGGAATGCTGTTCCGGAATCCAATCCTACCGGCTGCGGCCATCTTGATCTGGGAAGCGGTGAATCCTTTTCTGCCGTCGTTGCTCAAGCACTTCAGCGTTATTTACTACTTGAAATCGCTCTGCCCGGTGAACGTCCCGACGCCCCCGGGCACGCCGCCTCTGTTTGCCATGCTGGTCTCGAACCCCGATCCGGTTTCCGCCCCGGACGCGGTCCTTGGCGTGGTAGCGGTGGCCCTGCTGGCCCTTTATGCTTCCAGCCTCCAAGTCCGGCGCATGGAAATCAACTACACGACCGAATGAGAACTTCCCTCAGAACTCCCCCAACTCCGGCACCGAGGTGAAAGAGATGCGGGTGGGCGCGGCGTCGAGGACGCTCTGGATGTTGGCGAAGTAGACGGCGCTCTTGCCGAAGCGCTGGTTCAGTTCGTCCACGACGCGGCTGAGGCGCTGCTGGCGGTCGTCGTCAGTGTCATCGAAGAGCGACATGGTGTGCAGCGCGTCGGGAACCAAGTTGAAGAGCCAGACGCCGACCTGTAGCGGCGGCGTTTTCGGGCAGGTCTCCCACAAGTGCGAGAAGTGCTTCTGCAAGGTGAAGGTGTCGCGGCACTCGCAGATGCGCAGGTGCGCCTTCCACGGCGCGACCGGCACGCGATCCGCATTGTCGTTCAATCTGTCGTTCAATCTGCCATAGCGCGAGCGCACGAATTCGACATAGCCGCCGATGCCTCCCGCCCACATGTTTTCTTTGCGCAGGTTCGCCGTCGCCGATTGCAACAGCTTTTGCGCCACGTGGTATGCCTGCTCACGTGTCCGCAGATCAGGAGCAAGGACGTGCTGCTTGCCGAGGCTCTTGCGAGGCGGCTCGCCGTCGTTGAAGTCCGCGCCACGCAGCCAGTGCCACATGCGCTCGCCCAGCACGCTCTTCCAGATGCCCCGCATCCGCTCGGGTGTAAGTTGGCATAACTGCTCGACCGTAGTTATGCCATGACTTACTATGCGTCTCTCCATCGACGACCCGACGCCGATCAGGTCGCCTAGCTTGAGCCGATACAGCGCACGCGGCAGGTCGCGCTCCAGCAAGACCGTCAGCCCATCGGGCTTGAGCATGTCGGAGGCGAGCTTTGCCAAATAGCGGTTCGGTGCCAGACCGACCGAGCAGCGCAACGTGTCGCCTACCCGGCGCAGCGCATCTTTCATGTCCATCGCCAGCCGCGTTGCGTTGGACAGAGCGCGTTCGCGGCCCATCAGCCGGAAAGCCATTTCGTCCACCGACATGACGTGGGTCACGGGCAGGTAGCAGTTGACCGCCGCCAAGATGCGCTGGTGATATTCGACGTAGAGCTTTGGACGAGCCTCGACGATCTCTAGGTGCGGACATAACGTGCGTGCTTCGCCCACGCCAATGCCGGTCTTGACCCCGTATGCCTTCGCCTCATAGGACGCTGCGATGCAGCAGGTGTGGTCCGTGCCGCTGATCGGCGCGATGGCGATGGGGCGGCCACGCAGTTCGGCGCGTTCCTGCTGTTCGACGGAAGCGAAATAGGAATTCAGGTCGAGGAAGAGCCACTCCACCGTGGGAGTCTTCGGATCGTTGTTCGGCCCAATGATCGGATCAATGATCGGATCGACGATGGGAGGCAGCAGACGCACGACTCGGATTTTAGATCAACGGCGAACAAAAGGCGAATACACGAAGGGCGTAACGGATACAATCTCTTCATGTGCGGAAGATTCATGCTGGCCGGGAACCGCGCGAAGATCGCCGAACACTTCGATGTGACCATCGGTCTCGATCTCGTGCCGCGCTACAACATCGCGCCGGGGCAGGAGATCGCTGTGGTGCGGCGGCCGGCGGCAGCTTCCGTGCGCGAACTCGCGCTGCTGCGCTGGGGGCTTGTGCCCGCGTGGGCAAAAGATCGCAGCATCGGCTACAAGATGATCAACGCCCGCGCCGAGACCATCGCAAGCAAGCCCGCCTTCCGCGAGGCGATCCAGCACCGCCGCTGCCTGATTCCTGCAACCGGATTTTTCGAGTGGAGGCGCGAGGGCAAGACGCGCACACCCTTCTGCTTCACCATGCGTGACGGCGGCATCTTCGCGCTGGCTGGCATCTGGGAGAATTGGCGCGATCCTGCATGTCAAAGCCCGCTACTGGAGACGGCCTCGATCTTGACGACTTCGCCCAATAAGGCGATGGAAGGCGTGCATGACCGTATGCCAGTGATTCTGCCGCCGATGAGCTATGAGCTTTGGCTCGATCCAGCCATGCCATTCTCACCGGCTGTCAGCGCCCTGCTTCAGCCCATCGACGCGGCGCAGATGCAGCGCCGCCAAGTCAGCAGCCGGGTCAACTTCGTCAAATACGACGATCCCGCCTGTGCCGAGTCCATCGTCTCGGTTTGAAATTGTGGTTCGTTCTAAGTTTCAGGGTTGCCGATCAAGCTGGAACAGGCTCGGTTACTGGTCAAAAGAGCGTATCCCGTTAGTATCCGGCGCCGCTCTTTCGCCCGCGGAGCGGGCTGTTGAACAGGGGACACTAGCCATGTCCATCCGGCCGGAACCAAGTCCCCGACCGGCGTGATGATCCAGCCTCAGTCACAACTTCGAATCACTTCTTGCTACTGGACGGACTCTTGCCTGTTTTTGTAGCGGGAGTGGCGACGGATGCCTTGCGTTCCCCCAACACAATCCGGGCCACTCGGCTGCGCTCCAGCTTCATGGGCTTGCCTTTCACATTGATGTTCACGCCCGTGCCGGTCACCGAGATGAGGTTGCCCAACAGCACCGTTCCGTCGCGCAAAACCACGGTATCGAGCGTCAACCGATTCAACTCCAGTTCGACGCTGCCGGGCATGGCGTTCTCCGCAATTTCCACGGGAGTGCTCGCGGTGGCATAACCCTCTTTGCTGAACTCCAGCACATGTTTGCCCGGAGCGATCGCCAGCATCTGCGGAGTCACGCCGGACTCTTGCGAATCAAGCTTGAGGCTGGCCCCGGACGGCACGCTGGTGACGCTCATTTTAATCTTCCGCGGCTCGTCGGAGGGCAGATGCTGCGGCTGCAATTCCATGCTGGCAAAGGAGCCCATAGCATGAACGCTGACCGGAATCTTGGCCCGTTGCCCGGCCGCCAAATTGGTAACTTCGAGATATCCTTCGCCCACACGCTTGCCGTTTTTATCCAGCAGGTAGAGATAGAAAGAGGCGGAAGGAATCGCTTTCGTGCTGAGGTTTTCCGCCAGGGCCTCACCTAAATAATCGCTCTGGCCAGAGACGGAACTGATCTGGCGCAACTTGCCCAAGGTGAAGCGCAACATCGTATCGTTGCCGTTGGCCGGCCAAGTCAGAACGGTATCGGCGGCGAGCGCGCTGGCGACTGCCCATAGCAAGAGCACCGGAAAAATCCAGATTGGTTTGCGCATCATACTCCTATCTTGCCGGGTTCGAACTGGCCGCACAACCGGAATATCGCCCATTCGCACTTACTGAAGTGAATGACCCATGTGCAACGCCCCAGACGGGATTGGTGCTTCCCGTCCAGAACTATGCTTCGCCTTACCGCGTCTGACCTTTAACCGAACTGTCGTCCTTCGCTGCCGGTTTTTCTCGAACAGATGAACCTTGCGCCCTCCACGACCAATGTGCGCTTAGCCGCCGCGAGGCGTGGCGGCATCAAGAATATGGCTTCCCATGACTTGCGGCGCACCTGTGTACGGTTATGCCATTTGGCGGGCGGAGAATGCACAGGGCTGGGGGACGGCAGGTACGCCCTCTTCAGGAACCAACGAGCATCAGAAAGATTCCGAATGAGGCAGATTTCAATAGAAGTCCGGCTCAAAAGTCGTTCACAAGAACGATTTCGGCATAAAATAGTAGACGTTCAGCCCATCTCACATCACATTGGGGGAGCAATCGTGTTCGCGCAAAACTGTGGCAGTAAGCAATCGTCTATAGCACTTCGACCCATTGACCGCTTGATGCTTGGATTGATTGGGATGGGAGTGATATTTGCTTCACTAGGCCTTGGCGAAGCCGTTTATCGATTAGCGTTCCTCGATTTTGATGGAGCAACCGATCGTCTTCCAATCGAGATGTTGTTCGGGCTAGCGTTCGCTTGGATTGCTACGAAACTGGCTAGAAGAATTTGCCAATATCGAATGGAGACCGCCGCGAGAATCAAATTCATACGGGATCGCAACTACAGGATTCGTCACGCGGCAGAAGCAATCACGCCCATGTCATATCCGACCAATCAGCAAGCGATCCGGGTGATTCGTGAAGAAGTGGATCGAATTGAGTGGACGTTGACCGACATCATTCCTCAGTAGGCGCATGTAGTGGTCGCTGGTTCAATCGCGGCCATCCGGTACGAATAGCTGTGTTCTGTTGCTTGCGCCTGCCGCATGGATGTACTTCAAGAGATAGGCTATGACGCTGGAGGGGGAAGGCAACTCCCTGCAATTTTGCTCTTACTTGGCGAGGTAGAGCAGATAGGGAACTCGCCAGCAACTCGCCGGTCAGGTCACGGGGATTGAGCCGAAAACTTGGGGCAACCATTTGGGGAGTTGCCGGATTCTCATGAATGGGATATCTTTCCCGAGAGAAGGCCAATCAGATGAAGCGCTTTTCTGCTTTGCCTTTGCTTCTCTTGCTTTTCTGCTTGCCTCGGCTTGCCGTGGGGCAAACCGCCTCGATTAACGGGACGGTCATGGATGCCACTGCGGCAGTTGTGCCTCAAGCGAAAGTCACCGCCCACAACCTGGCAACCAATACGTCACGCAGCACTGCGACCGACGGGTCCGGGAACTATCGGATCACGAGCCTTGTCCCAGGAATTTATGACGTGACCGTGGAGCGGCCTGGTTTCAAGACCGTGGAATATTTGCGCGTGGAACTTACGGTCGGCCAGGTTCAGAACCTCAGTCCGGCGCTGGCGCCGAGCGCGACCACTGAAACGATCACGGTTCACGGCGAAGAGGTCGCGCCGGTGGATTTGGACGATGCTGAAATCGGAAACATGGTCAAAAGCCAGCAGATCGAGAATCTGCCGATGATTCTGCGCGATCCGTACGAATTGATGTTGCTCTCTCCGGGCACGATTCAGAGCAATTCCATTCTTGGTGGTCTCTCCGTGAATGGTTCGCGCGAGCGCAACAACAACTTTCTGCTGGACGGCACCGATAATAACGATGCCGAGATTCCCGGTTTGACGCTGCCGCAGCCCGGACTCACTTCCCTGAATCCCGATTCTGTCCAGGAGTTTCGCGTTATCACCAGCAATTTTCTTCCCGAGTTTGGCCGCAATACGGGGGCGGTGATTGACATCGTGAGCAAGCGCGGCAGCAACGAGTTCCATACCGACGTTTACTGGTTCGGGCGTTTTGACGCTCTGGGCGCCCGCGACTATTTCAACCATGAGAGCAATGCGGCCGGGCAAGTCGTGCCCAAAGATTCGTACTCCCACAACACGTTTGGAGTTTCCGCTGGAGGGCCGCTGCAGCACGATAAGACTTTCTGGTTCGCGAACTACGACGGTGAACGCTTCTCCACGACCCTCACAAACACAAGCATCGTGCCCACCCAGGCCTTCAAGAGCGGCAGCTTTACCTACGGCGGCCAGCCCATCGATGTCAGCACCCCTACTTCACCGAATAACATCTTTGGGTTGCCGCTGGATCCGACGATGCAGAAGATCCTGGCGCTCTATCCCCTGCCGAACGGCCCTGCCGTCGACGATGTGCGCGGTCTGCTCTTTTATCCCAGCGCATCGCAAACGACTGGCGACAATTTCAGTGTCCGCGTGGACCACAACTTCACGCGCAGCGAAATTCTGGCAGTGCGCTACACCTTCAACCGGTACCAGGACCCCAACTACGATCACACCGATTTTCTTCCCGGCTTGGGCGGCACTGGCACTTCGCAGCGCAGACAGAACGCCTCACTTCAACTGACCTCGGTCATCGATCCCAAGCTGGTCAATAATTTCCGTCTCGGTGGAAACCGCATCAATTTTCCGCTCACCTGCGAAGGATTGAACGTTCTAAACAGCTTCGGGCCAACGGATGCGTATGGGCGCGGGACCGACCTTCCGCTGCCCGGCGACGTCGCCGGATTCGGCTGCCTGGTCATGGTGGATAGAAACGGTTCGGAGCGGTTTAGCGGCACTTATACGATCGGAGACGACGTAACCTGGGCTCGGGGACGCCACACTCTCAAGTTCGGCGTCGAGACGCGCGACGCTTACTCCAACAGCACCAATGATTTTCTCTCGCGGCCCTCGGTTGACTTCAATAACTTCTCTAACTTCGGCGGCGTCACCGCTTTTGTTACCGGCGACCCGACAGTGGACTCGAATCCAACCCTGCAGGACATGGTGTGGTCGCTCTTCGGCACCGTTGGATCGGTGACCCAGGCGCAATTCTTCGACAAGAGCGGCACTCGGACCGCCGACGATCTCCGCGGGTTCCGCCAGAAGGACTTCGACGCTTTCGCGCAGGACACTTTCAAAATTCTTCCCAATCTCACGCTGAACTATGGACTCCGCTACCAGTTCAATGGCGTCCCCTACGAAGTGAACGACTTGCTTTCCACACTTTTTGCCAACCCCAGCGGGCCACCGCCAGATGCGTCATGTCAATGCTTCACCTTCACGATCGCCGGGCAGAAGGGACAGGGCCTGCCGCCTTTGTACAGCAACGACTGGCACGACTTTGAGCCGCGCGTCGGAATCGCATGGGATCCTTTCAGGGACGGCAAGACCTCGATTCGAACGGGGTATGGCATTTTCCACGATCGGCTTTTTGGCCAGTTGCTGGGACTCACGCGCGGGAACCCACCCTTCCAGCAAATTTTCTTCCAGTCGTACTTCGGTCAGCCGCAGCCGACGTGTCCTCCCCCGGAGATCCAAACTCCGCTGGGGTTGTGTGTCGGACCGCCCCTTTCTACCCTGCCTTTGCCGCCGTCGCTATCCACCTCGGCAGAGGTGAACCAGGAAGCGGGCGATCTGCCGTTCATTATCGATCCGAACCTGCGCATGCCCTACAGCCAGAGCTGGAATTTTGGAATACAGCGTGAATTGCGCGGTGGCGTGCTCATGGAAGTGAATTACGTGGGGTCGAAAGCAACGCGCTTGCTTCGTCTGGTGGATGGCAATCCTCCGCAGCCGGCTCTGGTGGCAAAGTTGGAGGCCTTCTGTGTGCCCGGCAACCCAGCGAATCAGGGTTTCCTCACGCCCACGGGACAGTGCGACCAATCCACTTTGCAGTTCAACAGCCTTTGGTTCGGTGCCGAATCGGACCTGCTGCCCTTCGATGCGGTCAACAATAACGCTTTTCTGCACGCGGAATATTTCAACAACGCAGCTTCGTCGATCTATCACGCCTTGCAATCGAAGGTCACCAAGCGGATGTCGAACGGCGTCAGCTTTCAGGCGGCGTACACATGGGCGCATGCCATCGATAACTCCTCCGACCCGCTGACCCCCTCACTCGGCAACCAGGAATTCCCGCGCAACTCCCTCGACCTAGCCGCTGAGCGCGGTAATTCCGACTTCGACGTGAGGCAAAGGCTGGTGATCAACTACTCGTGGGCGCTTCCCCTCGGCCGCGGGCATGCCCACCTGGCCGAAGGATCCGCGAGCAAAATATTTGAAGGCTGGGAAGTGGCCGGGATCACGACCTTCTCCGGCGGACTTCCCTACGATATTTTTACCCCCACCGATACGGCGCATACCGGCCAGGAGCAGCGCCCGGATTTCAATCCCGCTGGGACTCCAGCGCCGGTCAGCAATCCGCGCACGCAGACCGGTCCGAACCCGGGCACCCTCGACAATCCGTTTTTCCCCGACGCACCCTTTAGCAGCGCCGGTGACGTCGGCCGCAACCACTACCGCGGCCCCGGAGTTAACAACTGGGACATGGTTCTGCAAAAAAAGTTAAGTCTCTCCGAACGTGTCAACTTGCAATTCCGTGCTGAGAGTTACAACTTGTTCAATCGCGCTCAGTTCAGCCAGCCCGGGAACCTCACGTCAAATCCCGGCACCTTTGGCCAGTCCACAACCGAAGTGAGGCAACCGGATCTCACAACCGGCGCCCGGCAAATCCAGTTTGGGATGAAGTTGAGCTTCTGACAGGACCTCGAAGAGGTCATATTCGGCAATTCAGTTCGGCCGCCACGCGATAACCTCCTGTTTGCCGGTAACCCGTTGAACAATCCCGCTCTAGTGAGTTTTGAAACGCGAAGGTCTCGACCCGCTTTCGCTCCCTACCTCCGGGGACAGCACTGGCGGGCGCAAAGGTTGCCGTAAACACGCTCGCTTTCATGCGCCGCTCGGATATGAAAGTAACAAACGGGAAGCCAAAACCCAATTCCAGACATTACCGAAGTTAGTGCGGCAGACTAAAGCTTTCGTACGGTACGGCCGATTGTTACTGTGGGAAGAGGCCTCAACCATGGGATCATTTTGCAACAATCAAAGCAGTGTCCGATCTGTCTCGGAACGGCTGGAAGCAGCTACGAGTGAGCTGCAAGAGTTGGAGACACTAGTTGGATCCGGCGACTTTTCTCCCCGTGTTCTGTGCGAATTCCGCAGTGCGGTCGACAGTATCCGTCAAACCGCATGGGCCGTCCAACAATGGACTGAGCTGCAACTGCAACATCACGACCCATACTCAGTCCTGGAAATACTATCGGAAGAGCGTGTCCGTCGCGCCACCCGGATCGCGAAGGATTTGACGACCGACCTGGAGTCGCTGGAAGTGGGCTTCGACACCAAGGGGCTGGTGAACCTCTTCCATGCTGTTGAAGGTCTACATGAGCGCCTGACGCCACTATTCAAGAAAAAGGCGGTTTAGCATCGAGCCGCTCGAGCGCCCGAAGTTCCGTTTTCCCGTTGAGCCTGAACTGGTTGCACAAATGCCTCTCCACCTGGGAGTCATATCCCTCAGGGGCTAAAGCCCGCATTTTTCCAGGCCCTAAACGGCACGGCTGAAGAAGCTGCGGAAAAAGTCGAATTTCACACCACGGCCCCTAAAAGGGCATCTGATTTCAAAGAGTTTATGTCATCGCTAAAGCGATGACCTGATACGAAACTGGGGTTTTTCCGCAAGCTGCTAGGGTGCCCATCGGGTCAGAGTCCCGTTACCTTCGATACCCCACTTTTTTGCCGCGCCTGCCGATAAGGCAGGCGGAGTCACCCCCTATGCGTCGAGTAGGCATCTGGATCGTTGCAGTGACACTAACTGCCGGGCTGTTCACGCCGACCAGCGAAGCTCAGGCGCAGGGCCATTCGGGACGAAGAGTGATCGAGAAAGTTCCTGCTGTTTATCCGCACATTGCGCTGGAGAACCACATTCTAGGTGCAGTGAAGCTCGAAGTTTGCGTGCGGGAGAATGGGAGTGTTAAGTCCGCGAAGGCGCTGGGGGGAAACCCATTGTTAATCGACACGGCCAAGGATGCGGTCCGCAGGTGGAGGTTCGAACCTGCGCCCCAAGAAACCACTGAAATTGTTCAAGTCGCTTTCGGGATCAAATAACGAGCGGGAGAAATCAACGACCATTTTCAGATAAGGTCAACACCTATGCTTCCATCGATTTGCCGTTTCGCCCGCTTGGAAAGTCACCTCTAATGATCGGGCACACCATAGAGGCGTCTAAAGTTTTCGGGGACAGTGGCCGATATAAGACGCGATGGACTCCACTCATATCGCCGACAGCTTATATCGCACACATCGGGAGACTCAAAACCCCTGCAACGAGAGGCCGAGAGTGAACGCCAAAGTTCTATTGGTTGACGATAGCAAGTTTCTCCGTATGGCCAACGGGCGCGCTTTGTCCAGAGCCGGTTTTGAGGTCAGCAGCGCCGCCGACGGTGAGGAAGCGCTGAAAGTTGCCAAGGACAAACACCCGGACATCATCCTGCTCGACATGTTGCTTCCTAAAATCAGCGGCCCGGAAGTTCTCAAGGCCCTGAAAGCAAATCCCGCAACCGAGGACATCCCGGTCATCGTACTGACCAGCTTGTCGCAGAAAAACGAAGAAAAGTTGCTCCATGAAGGCGCGACCGCCTACTTCGAGAAGTCCGCCCTGGAACTCGACAAGAACTCCGATCGTCTAGTGGCAACGGTGGAGACGGTGCTCGACCGGGTCAAGCGCCTGAATAGCTGAAATCTTGGTTTCGCTGGCCTTAGCCGCGAAACACGAGCACGAACCATGAGCAATGGCAACCGCAATGAACGTCGCAAAGACCCACGCATAAAAGTGAGTGTGCCGGTCGAGATACAGACCGACTCCTGCGGCAGTCCGATACGTGGTGCTACGGCCGATATGAGCTTGGGTGGCTGTTATATCGAGACAATTTTCCCGTTGCCAATCGGGACTAAGTTGGATCTGCAGCTTTCCATCGAGACAATCGTCTTGATCTCCGCCATCGTGGTCACCTGCGATCCGCAAGTGGGAAATGGAATAAAGTTCATCAAGATGCTCCCCGAGGATCGGGATGTGCTTAAAGCCTTCCTGGATGCCGCTCACCAAGCCCAGGGTTCATACTCTGTGGGAGCCGGCGCGAAGGCCAGCGCGAGTTAGGCCGTTCCTCACACAATGCGGCTACTACCGATTAAGTCTTCTCATATTTGATGTGGCCAAGCGATAGCGCTCAGAACCCAGTCAATGAGCGATGTTTCATCGGCGATCCGGCGATCTCATCCCTGAGAAAAATGTGCGCTACTGCGCTCCCGCGCGGTACCGCATGCCCGCTGCTGCCGCAGGAATTGTAGCGCCGCCTCAGCCTCCAGTGGCCGCGAGAATAGGAAACCTTGCCCAAGATCGATTATGTGATGTCTCAGGCCAGAGCAGATCGCTGGCGTATAGCCGATCCTATAAGGAGATTAGCGGCACATTTCACCCGAAAACTTAGTTGAATTACGCCGCATTGGGCACCTCCGGATTGCTGCCCATTCAACAACCAGAATGTTCGACCTGGAGATCGTCCAGTCTATGGAGTAGTTCGTGCTCAGCGTTGTATTCGCGCCTCCGCCACATGTGACGGTGCAGTGTTACTGCAATAGAACGCCTGAGTTCTTAAGAGCTTTTTCTATGGCACTCATCAATTCCTCGTTGTCGGCAGGTTTCTGAAAAAATGCACAACAGCCGGCTGCCAATGCCTTCTCCTGGTTGCCGCGGCACTCTCGTGCCGTGAGGACGATGATCGGTATGCAGGAAAGCTTAGTATTCTTCTGCAACCGCTCCATCACCACAAATCCGTCGCCCACGGGCAAGCCCAGATCAAGGAGAATCAAGTCGGGAGTCTCGGTAAGCGCGGTCCGCATCGCCGAGAGCCCGTCGCCAGCGAATACCGTCTCGTAACCTTGCGACCGGAGTCTGATGTGCAGGGCGCGTCTCATGTCATTGTCGTCATCGATAATTAAAATCTTTGGCTTGTTCATCTTGCGTATTCTCCTTTATTCATGGCTTTCGCAGTTGCCTGGAGGATCAGGCCGGTGATTGCCTCGACTTGGTCTTCCAGCGGTTGCTGGTCGGATGCAGGGAAGACCTCTACCTGCTGACTGGATACATTCAACACACTGTTTGCGGACACCGCTGAGCAGCGCATTGTCTGCTCCCGGATCCGCTTGAGCAAAACTTCAGCTCCCGAAGCATCCGTTCCCGCCACGATGAAGAAGATTTCTCCCATTTCAGCGTGTCCCATGGACGGAAGGAGTACATCTTTGTCGGGGAGGATGCATCGTTGCAACACGTCGAGAAACTGCCGCCGGGTCTTGCCCCATATTTCAAGGGCGGAAGTGACGGGAATTGGAGCAAGCTTCACGGTCACCAGGGAAATACTTTCACGGACCGTTCCGTGGTCATGGATGATGGGAAACAGCAGCTTGGACAAGGAAAAGACCGGCAACGTGAACGAGAACGTGCTGCCACGGCCAACCTCACTCTCGACCCAGATTCTTCCGCCTTGTCTCGTAACCAGTTCTTTGCAGATGGACAGCCCGAGCCCGAGTCCTTTGCGTGCCTTGTCAGAGGCGTTTTCTTCCTGGAACAAGCGTTCGAACACCAGAGGTTTCGCCTGCTCAGCAATCCCACAGCCGGTATCTTTCACCGTGACCAAGACAAATTCGGGATCATAGTCGCGTGTCTCCGCCTTCACCACGACCAGGCCATCTTTCGGGGTGAACTTCAGGGCGTTCTCGATAAGATTTATGAGCACTTGCAAAATGCGGTGTGGATCGGCATGGACCAGAAGGGGTTCAGCCGTGAGATCCCAGGATAGAGTGATGCCCTTCGCGGTTGCGGTTGCCTGCAACATCTCCCCGGCTTGCTTGATCAGGTCATTTATTACCACGCATCTGAACTCAAGCTTGAGTTTCCCGGCTTCAATCGTCGCCGTTTCCAGAAGGTCGTTGATCATGCTCCGGAGCTGATTCGCGCTTTTCAGGACAGTGTCGAGGCATTCCCACTGTTCGGTGGCCAGCGGCCCGGCCAAGCCATCGAGCAGGATGGTTACGAATTGATGAATGCAGGTGAGAGGCGACCTGAGTTCATGCGAAACGTGGGAGAGTAGCTGGTCCTTGAAATGCAATTGCTGTTCGCGGCTATGATGCAAGGCGAGCACGAGACTCTGCCGTTCGATGGCATATTTGATGGCTCGAACTAGACGCCCGCCGTCCAAATTTCCTTTGACGAGGTAGTCCTGCGCGCCTTCCTGTACGGCCCGAACGCCCATCTCCTCGTCATCTTGGCCCGTCAACACCAGGACTGGAACGTGGGGGATCTTGTGCATCATTTTGCGAACGGTCTCGGTGCCGCGGCTGTCAGGCAGATTCAGGTCGAGAAGCACGACGTCCGGTTGATGGATGGACACGGACATCATCGCCGCCGACAAGTCCTCGGCGGATTCCACGTCAAAACAATTTCCCGACCGTGACAGTTGCTCTTGCACGATAAAGGCGTCGCCGGGATTGTCCTCAACGAGCAGCGCGCGGGTACGTTTGTCATTCATGGAAGTCAGTGCCCTCTTCTTGGCAACTTCACCACCGTAAGCCAGAAGTCTTCGATGGACCGGATAATGGCCGTAAACTTCGTCAGGTCGACCGGCTTAGTGATATAGCAGTTGGCGTGGAGTTGATAGCTTCGGAGAATGTCACTCTCAGCCTCGGAAGTGGTCAGTACGACCACCGGAATATCCTTGAGGTTTGCGTCTTGTTTGATTTCGGAGAGGACTGTGCGTCCGTCCTTCCCGGGGATGTTCAGGTCGAGCAGAATCAGGTCCGGACGAGCTGCTCTTTCATGTGGAGTTTTGCGATGCAAGTAGGCCATGGCTTCGATCCCATCGCCTACGTTGCGAATAACGTTACGAACTTTGCTGGTCTCTACCATCTCGCGCGTGAGATCGACATCGCCGGGATTGTCCTCGACAAGCAAAATCTCAATGGGTCTACCTGTTGTCATGCGTACGTTGCCTCCGTCTCGCGCCATCCAGGGTGGGTTGCCGCCGGCTGTATTACTGGAAGCGTGAATTTGAATGTGGATCCCTTGCCCGGCTGGGATTCCACCCATATCCTTCCGCCATGTCTCTCGACAATCTTCTTGCAGATGGCGAGTCCAATTCCGGTTCCGTCGTACTTCTGGCGCGAATGGAGACGCTGGAACAATATGAAGATTTTGTCGGTATGCTCGGGATCGATCCCGATGCCATTGTCCTGAACGGAAAAGAGCCAAGCCCCCTGTCGCGGTTCCGCTCGCAGCCGGACATGCGGCGCTTCCTGAGCGCGAAACTTGAGCGCGTTGCCCACCAGATTCTGAAAGAGCTGGCCTAGCTGCCGTTCATCAGCCACAACGGTGGGCAGTCCTTCGCATTCCACCAAAGCCTTCGACTGGCGGATGTTGGCATCCAGATCATGGAGAA
>Ga0326728_10004082_pt1 | contig 43901 bp, 38 predicted proteins | sample MB3enrmetagenome_FD_207602 | JGI IMG/M metagenome (GOLD analysis project Ga0326728, IMG submission 207602) | Lab enriched peat soil microbial communities from McLean, Ithaca, NY, United States - MB31MN | ecosystem: Environmental > Terrestrial > Soil > Wetlands > Peat | place: USA: New York...
TTTCCTTTTTTATTGGCCGGTCAACTGTCGCGAAACAATTAACCGGTGGATACACCACCTGTATTCCTAAACACAACTTTTAATTATATCTCGGTGAACCCTCCTGATTAATAAGAATAAAAAATTGGATAAAATGAGGAAGTGAATTAATTAGGATGTATAAACCAATGGCGGAAAATACTGCTGCCTGAATCTCATCAATGGTTGGGCTTGAAAGTGATTCTGACATTACAGAAGCTTTCCAGATTATTCGTGATATAAAAGGGGATGACCACCATACAATTATTGCCAATATTAACAAAATGAATAAGCTGCCAAATGTACCGGAGAGAATCCATTTAGCGTCGAATTTATCAGGTAAAAACAAAAAATGATCGTATTCGGGATTGCAGAAAGTAAATTAAAAAGAAGATATAGCGAAAATATTTTTAAACACAATTCAGTCCATTCCAACTTATTCATTTCTTATCTCCTGTATATTTTTAATGATTACGTTTGTAACATAGCATAAAAATAGAAATCTGGGAAACAAGACTCACAGGAAGCAAGATACATTAGCATTATTTTGAAAAATCATCCTTCAAAGAGTACATGTTACAAACGGTTACCTTCTGAAAGCAACTAAAAGCTCACCCGGAGCATCCCAGCAGGCTGCGATCGGATTGGGAAATAGGGCGCTGACCCCTATTTCCCCCCTGTGGTAAAGTTAGAGTGTTCGGAAGTGCAGGAACTAATCGCGGTACCGGCACCATTACTTTTTTTGATTTTAATAGGGGATATTTCATATCTGTAGCTAATGCGTCAGGCCGCTTTTTATAGCAGGATATGAATGGTGTTGTCTCCTGCGGGTTGAAAGCCGGCATTTTTGTCAAGGTAGATGCTTCGAGGACTTTCAGGAAGAAAAGTGCGCCTGCCAGCCGACAGTATCGGGCGGTCGCTAGAGTTGATGATTACCGGTTAAAACATTCTTATCTATAAGATTGGTTTTCCCGTCTTTAGGCAAGCTGATAACCTTTCTCACGGAATAACTTTAAACATGCGTCAGACGCGTCGCGGTCATAGAGTGTCCCCGCGTTTTTCTCGATTTCGGCCAGCGCAATTTCCAGTTCCAAAGCCGGTCTGTAGGGACGGTAGGACATCATGGCTTCAACCACATCGGCGACGGCAAGGATACGGGCTTCAATAAGAATATTTTCACCCTCTAATCCCTGAGGATATCCGGAACCATTCATACGTTCATGGTGCTGGTGGACTATATCAGCCAGCGGCCACGGAGATTCGACATCTTTTATGATTTCATAACTGTACTGGGAATGGTTTTTAATAAGAGAAAATTCAAGATTCGTCAGATTCGCGGGTTTGCACAGTATTTCCGAAGGCACTGAAATCTTTCCAATGTCATGGATGGCTCCGGCCATGCGGATGCCTTCAATCGTATGATAAGAAAGTCCCATTTCCGTGGCAATGGCGCGGGCAAGATCGGCAACCCTTTTCTGATGACCTGCCATATAAGGATCTCTAGCCTCCGATGCTGTACCCAGCACCTGAATGGTTGTATTGATGGATCTGCGTAAATTATCCAATGTCTCTTTTAGTTTTTCCTCGGCCTGTTTTCGTTCGGTTATATCCTGATAAATTACCTGAGACTGTTTCTTGCCGTTCCAGAATATTTCCTTGCGAAAAACATGAACGTCCCGTATTTCGCCGTTTTTCCTCACAATACTTATTTCATATTCCGATGGGCCAAATTCGCCCCGTAATCTTTTTTCTTTTCTTAGCTGAAACTCGGCATAACTTTCCGGCGTATAGCGTTCCTTCAGAGATATTCTTTTCAGCTCCGCAATGCTGTCATAGCCATAAATATCCAGAATCGCTCTGTTGGCATAAATTGTTTCGCCTTCTATGGTTGATATGCGTACGCCCAATGGAGAATCATCAAGGGAACGGCGGAAGTTAATTTCACTTGCCCGCAGGTCATATTCTATTTGTTTGCGTTCGGTGATATTTCTGCCTTCGCCCATGATGGATAAAGGTTTTCCATTTTTATCCCGGATGAAACTGAACATACATTCAATCCATAAAACCGTTCCATCTTTACAACGGCATTCGAGTTCCAGCAAGTGCCTTAAGGAATAGATTGCGGGGGCTTTCAGAGCTTTGGGCATTTCAACGGAATAAAACGCAATCGCTGCCTGCAGCGATGTTGCCGTGATGAGTTGATGCAATGGGAGTTTAATAAGTTCTTCTTGTGTGTATCCCAGTAATTTCTCCACAGAAGGGCTGATATGTGTTATTTGTAAGTTTATATCCATAAGCCAGACAAGATCTTTTACATGGTCCGCCAGCAGACGGTACTTTGCTTCGCTTTGCTTTAATAATTCTTCCGCCTTCTTGTGCTCGGTGATATCCATAAGAGAAGCAACGCTTTTTTTTGTGCCCGGTATTATATCAACAGTTAATGTTATATTCTTATGGTAACCGTCTCTGTGTATGAGTCGAAATTCATAGCTTTGCGCCGGAAGCCCCGGATTTGTCCTCCGTAACTGATGATGGGCGATCATCTCTTTTAAATCATCTTCTTCAATAAATTCCGTCCATTTTCTCTTACCTTCCACTTCTTTACGTGTGTACCCGGTCAGACTTTCAAATCCATCGTTTGCAAGGGAAATCGTCATATCTTCCTCAACGATCAGCATGGTAGTCCCTGTCGTTTCAAAAATGGTCTGATAGGTCAGTTCGGAAGCTCGAAGAGCTTCTTCTGCCTGTTTGCGCTTGGTAATGTCCCGAGACACACCGTAGAGTCCGGTCAAAACGCCATGGTCATCCCGAATTCCGCTGACGATCGTCTCTAACCAACGGGTTGAGCCATCCTTGTGATAATATTCCAATGTAATTGTTAATGTTCTGTTGGGATCGGCGCTGCCTTGTTCTTCGACGGCAAGCTCTTTTGTCAAAGCTTCCATTACTAAAGACAATGAATGGGGTGTCAGTTGTTCATTGAGTGTCTGACGCATTCGTTCTTCGGGACTGAATCCGAGTACCTTCTCTGTGGAGGGGGTGACATAGATGGTTCGCAATTCCATGTCCGTTAACCACACTATATCATTCATCTTTTCTGTAAGGAACTTATATTTTCTTTCACTTTCCCGCAGCGCTTCATCCGCCCGCCTGCGCTTTTGGGCAGTATTGGCTGATTTAGCTTTGCCTGTTTTTTCGTTTTTCTTCATTAACGCTTCATCCGTCCGCTTGCGCTTTTGGGCAGTTTTCGATAATTTAGCTTTGCCTGTATTTTCGCTTTTCTTCATTAACGCTTTATCCGCCCGCCTGCGCTTTTGGGTAGTATTGGCTGATTTAGCTTTGCCTGTTTTTTCGTTTTTCTTCATTTTATGAAACTATATGAAGAATGGCTTTGTGTCAAAAGAAATAATACCGCAAAATTGACGGGTAGAACGATATAGCTTTGACTATAAACTTTACAACTGACTTGCAGGTTACACCTGCGAAGGGTCGGTGATGGGCAGTTGAAAAAAACAAGGATGATCAGTTGCAGGGTGCAACGTGAAAAGCAGTCGGAGCGTGAAACCCGATTCCTGATCAATCGTTGCATTTTACTGCTTTTGGCTTTGGCTTTCAGTAACCGGGGTTTCTGTTCGGGTCTTGCGCGATATAAGGATCAGATCGCTTTGTTAGAGAGTTGTGCCGTCCCGAATCCAATGCGATCTTAAATTCCGAAAATCACTTGGGGATCTTCCTTACCGAAATCCCATCCATTTATCCAGATATGTACAAGAGTTGGAATACAAGATTGGCACGCTTTGTTCAAATCCGTATACGATATGCCCATGGGAAGCAATCCTTTTTGCTCCAGAATAGTTTCCAGCTTAGTCCGGGCCTCAATCAGGTACTTTACATCGTTGGATGCATACTCTATTTGTTCCGGCGTTAATTGTGTTTTTCCCCAGAATGTCATTTGTTGTTTCTTATCCAGGGTAATCCCGAGCAGATCCGCGATCAACCCTGCGAGGGAATGATTGGACGAATAGGTTCGGGCGATTTTACTGGCGATTTTTGTGCAATATACATTCGCGGGAAGCATACCCAAATAAGATAAAATAAAGGCGCAATCCATTATTGCAAAGTGAATGACCTTTTGAATCGCCGGATCCATCATAACCAGTCGCAAATTGCGGGCATTCTTCCAATGGTCGGTCTGGATAATATCAATGACACCATCGTTATCGCATATCTGCATGAGATAGAGCCGGTCCCTATGAGGAATTAATCCCCCGGTTTCTGTATCTATTCCGATAATGCCGGATTTTCTCAGGCGTTCCACATCGCTCTCCGATAGATCATTCTTAATCCTTTCCATTACATCCTCCTTTACGAGATGGATTGTTCACTTCATCCCATTGTTAGTTCCCGACCCTGCTGATCAGAGGGATCCGGAGATAGAGCACGCACCTGCTACGCCAGCGCTCTACTGTGCTAAAATCAAGCGCCTTCAAGTTTAAAATCTTTGAACAGGTCAATGCCATTAACATTGCAACTTCAGGCCTCTTTATAGAGCCGGTATCGCCCCCCTCCCGCTTGCTTGGCCCGATACATGGCGGTATCGGCATTTTTCAGGAGTATAATTTCATCTGTTCCGTCATTGGGATAGACAGCAATGCCGATACTCATATTGACAACAAATTGATAGGTGTCAATGAGGAGGGGCTTACGAAAACTATCAAGGATCTTTTGTGCAACCTGGAGAGCATCTTCTATTGCCTTCAAGTCAGAAAGGATCAGCAAAAACTCGTCGCCGCCGCAGCGCGCAACGGTATCACCCTTCCTCATCTCTGCATCCAGTCGCTCTGCTGTTGCCTTAAGAAAAAGATCCCCTGTAATATGGCCCATGGTGTCATTAATTATTTTGAAATTGTCGAGGTCGATCATCGCAACGACTACTTTACTTTGATTTCTCCGGGCATGGGCCAGGGCAATGCCTAAACGATCGGAGAAGAGCTTCCGGTTGGGAAGACCCGTCAGGGAATCATGGTAAGCCATCTCATGGATGATTTCTTCCTCCCGCTTGCGGCTGGCCAGGAGCGCCAACTGGGCCGCATATTTTTCTGCTTTTGTCCTGGCGCGATGGTAAAGCTCGGCTATCACGCATATAAGCACGCCGTTGAACGAAAAAATGGCCAGACCTACGGCATCGGGTAAGGATGAAATAGCAAACCCTTTCGGGGGAATAAACCAGTAATCCGCCAAAAGTGAGGCCATTGCAGTTGCCAGAAGTCCAGCCCTGAAGCCGGCGAAAAATACTGTGGTTATCACAGCCGGATAGAAGAAAATGTATGTCGATATGTTACCGCCAACAAGCTTCACCACCGTCTGATGTAACAGAAGCGCTACTATGGGGATACAAATTGAGGCGGCATAGCGAACAAGTGAAGAGTTGCTAAAGACAGATTTAATTTTCATTCTTAATCTTTCCAAAGTAATAAAAGTAGTCCGCTCATTATAGAAAAAGGGTCAGCATTTCTTAGCGTGAAAATACTCGCCTTCCGATCTTTTATTATTTTTGAAGTGTGAAATAAAAAGTTGCGCCATGGCCGGGCAACCCTTCGGCCCGGACGGTGCCTCCATGGCGGTTGATAATACGCCTGACCGTAGCCAGACCGATTCCCGTGCCCGGATATTCATCAACATTATGCAGGCGCTGAAAAGGAGCAAATATCCTCTCCGCGTATTCCATGTCGAAGCCGACTCCATTATCACGAATAAAATATACTTTCTGATGGTCTTTCTCTGTTGACCCGAATTCGATTTCGGCTACCGTCTTTTTCCCTGTGAATTTCCAGGCATTGCCGAGCAGATTCTCCAGGACGATGCGTATTAATCTCGGATCCGCCGAATCTTCCAGGGAACCGGCAACTTTTATATTGACAATCCGTTGAGGGTGAAGCTTCTGTAATTCATCTATGATGGATCGGGCCATCCGGGTCAGGTTCACCGGCACAATATCCATATCCGTTCGCGTAATGCCGGAAAGTTTCAGCAGGTCTTCTATGAGTTCCGCCATAAGACGGGTAGACGTCCTGATTCTTGTCAGATAATCCTTGCCCTGCGCGTCGAGCTTGTCTTCGTAGTCTTCCAGAAGCGCCTGACTGAATCCATCAATCGATCTTAAAGGGGCTCGCAGATCGTGAGAGACTGAATACGAAAAAGCTTCCAATTCGATGGTGCGTTCCCGCACACGCTGCTCAAGAACTTCGTTGAGGTGGCGGATTTCATCCTCCGCCTTTCTTCGTTTGCTGATATCGCGGCACAGTGTCATGATAACCTTCCCGCCCGTCGTTTCTACAACGGTTGCATTTATTTCGATGGGTGTAACACGGCCATTCTTGTCCACGTAATCAATTTCCAGGTTTCTGACAAACCCCTGCTTCAGGCATAATTCGATCTCTTCGGCGTTTCTTGCGCGATCATGTTCGGCGGTCCACTCGGTAATCTTTCTGCCGATAATCTGCCCTAAGATGTTGTGACCGGAGAGCCGTATATATTCTTCGTTGGCATCTCGCACTTTGCCTTCCACATCAATGATCGCGAAACCGGTGTTTGTGGTTTCGATCAAAGAGCGATATTTTGTTTCGCTTTCTTTGATGGTTTGATTCGCTGTTTCCAGTTCATGGATCTTCTTTTCCAGTTTTCGAAAGAGTGTTTCATTGTATTCTTTTAAAACCGCTTCTTCGGGAATTTCCACCTCCGGTGTTTTCTCTATTATTTCCGGTTTACTGTCTGCCATGGCCTTTTGCACCATATCCAGCAGTACATCCGGCTCCTGAGGTTTTATAATAAACAGATCCGCGCCCAGATCCCTGGCCAGTTTTTCGTCTTTTGGATCCGTATAGGTTGCCGTATAGAATACAAAAGGAATATTCTTGAGGCGGCTGTCTTTTTTCCACTCGCGGCAAAGCATAAAGCCATCCATTACCGGCATGAGAATATCGGAAATGATAATATCCGGAGGATCTTTTCTTGCGGCCTCCAGCGCTTTTGCGCCGTTATCAGCCGTCGTTACATGAAAACCCTGAGACGCAAAAAGTGTTTCCAGATAGGAAATATTATTTTCGTCATCATCAGCAACAAGAATTTTTTTCATAAATTATCCTTATAAATAAATGTTATTGGAGGTTATCGTTGTTTATATATTTTTTTATCTGTTCGACAAACTTCTCCGGCTCGATCGGTTTTTCAATATAGCCGTCCGCTCCGGCTTCAAGAATGCGTTCACGATCGCCAACCATGGCATAAGAAGTAACGGCGACGATGGTTGTGCCGGTAAGGTCATCATTTTTTCTTAATTCGCGCGCCACCTCGTATCCATCCATTGCAGGAAGCTGGATATCAAGGAGAATGAGATAAGGCTTTATCTTTTTTGCCATTTCCAATCCTTTTATTCCATCCGTTGCCTCGAATACGGTGAAACCGTATTTTGTCAGAAGAAACCGCATAAGATAGAGATTCTGTTCGTTATCTTCAATGATAAGAATGACAGGATTCATTTTATTTCTCCTTTGTTACGGGTAATATAACCGTGAAGGCCGAGCCTTTTCCCCACTCGCTTTTCACATGGATGGATCCGCCCATCATTTCGATAAGTTTTTTAGTGATGTTAAGTCCAAGGCCTGTGCCTTCCTGAGTCCTCGCGGTTCCTGCATCAACCTGGCGAAACGCTTCAAAGATCATATTAATATTTTCCGGTTTGATGCCGATGCCTGTATCCTCTACGGACAACGTAACCAAACCGTTGTCCAAATGGCAGTTAAGATGGATTTCTCCACGGTCGGTAAATTTCACGGCGTTGGAGAGAAGATTGAGAATAATTTGTTCCACTCTTCGCTGGTCACCGCGCATATCGGAGATATTGTCTTCGATTCTGGAATGCAGGACAATATTTTTTTTATCGGCCAGGGGCGATACGATTTTCACCGTCTTTTCAATGGATTCTCTAAGGTCAAAGTTTTCTGACTTTATATTAAACTGCCCGGCTTCGATTTTGGAGATATCCAGAATATCGTTTATCAGATCCAGGAGATGGCGGGCGCTTCCGCGCACCATTCCCAGTTGTTTTATCTGCTCTTCGTTTAAAGGACCCGCAAGGCCCTGCAGGACCATTCCTGTAAAGCCGATAATCGAGTTAAGAGGTGTGCGAAGTTCGTGGGACATGCTGGCCAGAAAAGCTGATTTGATGCGGTCCGCCGCTTCGGCCTGCTCCTTGGCCACTGCCAGTTCGGCGGTGCGCTCGGCTACGCGCTTCTCCAGACCGATATTGAGCTCCCGAATCGTCTCCTCCGCCTCTTTGAGCTCCGTTATATCCGTGCCGATACTCAGAATCTCGGCCACCTGTCCCTGTTTATCCCATAAGATTCTGTTGGTCCAGGCGATCCAGACCCGCTCTCCGTTACGGCGCATATTCTCATTGATATTGCGTTCGAAGGCAACGGGGTCCAGCAGAATCTGCTCCATGAGCCTGCTTAAGTCCCGTCCGTCGCTTTCTATCGCGGGGACGATGGTGCCAATGACGTGGCGTCCGATAATCTCCCCGGCTGCGTAACCAAAGAAGCGCTGTCCGAATTCGTTGAGAAAGGTGATCCGCCCGTCGCGCGTCCAGTGCAGAATAATGGAATTGGCGTTCTCCACCAGTTCGCGATACTTCTGTTCACTTTCCTTTAACGCTTTTTCATGCTCCTTGTGTTCGGAGATGTCGCGAATAACGGCCTGATAAAACTTCTTTCCCTCGATGTCAATGGCGCGCAAACTAACCTCCACAGGAAAACGGCTGCCGTCTTTGCGCTGATGAATGGTCTCAAAGATCGTCTTGCCCGAAACCGACGCAAGCGTTATCTGCTCCATGAAATCTTTCTTTGTCTCGGACGCGCGCAACTGTGAGGCATGCATGCCGATCAACTCTTCGCGGGTGTATCCGTAAAAATCTATCACGCGCTCATTAACTTCGATAAAACGGAAATTTTCATCGAGCAGGATAATGAAGTCATTGGCGTACTTTGATAAATAATGTATATTTTGGGCGGATAATTTTGCCTCATCTTCGGCTTTTTTGCGAGCTGCAAATATTTCCTTAATCCCCACAATTCCCAGAAACATGAATAATGATAATATCAGACCGATAAATTCATTTGGCAAATCAATGGGATAAGTAGGATTTGTAGAAAATACATCAACTAAGGAGATTAAACGCCGGACCATCATCAGACATAGGGCCAGGGAGATGAATATCCAGGAATACGCCCTGCCGGTTAGTTTGATGAGCCGCAAGGCATATAAAGCTGCCAGAAATTGAAACAGAACTGCGCAGGTTAACACTACCACGGTTAACATAGCTGTTCCCTTTTATCAGGCTGTTGATACATCTGGAAAAGTAATCTTTATCAAAATTAATTATAAGGAAAGGTTGTTTATATGTCAAAGATTATAATTCACGATCGTAACGCGGCATGAAACCGTGCTAAAAAACGGTGTACTTTGCCGATTGCCGTAAGGCATATAGACGCGAAGATTTTAAAGTCCGCCGCGGACAACCACCGGGCATCGGAACAATACTTTAGCCTGTCCCTGCCGACAGGGTGAAGATAAGGAAGTTCCGTTTGCATGTCAATTATTTTTAAAATAAATATGATCGCGCATTTTAAGGATAGTAAGATAAATCTTCCAATCGGCTCCCATTTTATTACCATTGCATTTCGTATATGTCCTGCAATATCATATGATAAAGATAATTTATAAATGACAATCAGGATGTTAATCATGAACGAATATATCCGTATTCTAATTTTGGAAGATAGGGAAAGTGACGCCGAACTCGTGTGGGAAACTTTGATGGAAGCAGAAATTCCTTTTACCGCACAATGGACCGCGAACGAGAAAGAATATTTGATGGAATTGGAAAGATTTAATCCTGATCTGATTCTGTCCGACTACGATCTCCCTCAATACAACGGAGCCCTGGCTCTGGCAGAGGCAAAAAAACGATTTCCACACATTCCGTTTATCCTGGTTACCGGCGCGCTAAAAGACGACGAAGAAAGAATCAACCACATCCTCGCCCAGGGCGCCAACGCATGTGTTTTAAAAGACCGCCTTGATCAGCTTCTGCCGACAATATATAAAACACTCATGATTGACATTGGAACTTGAAGATAAATAGAGGATAAATAGGGGATAACGCCCTGTTTTATTTTTCGGCATGGAATATTAACGGGAACCTGCTGTGCAGTTGTTTTTCTGACTCTCCATGATCATCCTGTCCGCGATTTCCTGTTGTGTCTGGAGGGCCTGTTCGGCAAAATGGTTACCCGTCCTGCCGTATTTCTTTTGAATAAAAGAAATGGATTCCCGCGCACTCTTCAGCTGGATCGCTATCATGCCGCATTTATCCAGTCCCCAGCGTGCCTCGATTGTAGCTTCGGGATCTGAAGACAACCATTTGACGTTCTGAAATACATGCAGCAACGTAACAACCCGATCGGGAGAAATTTGCAGTCGAATCATCGCCATTTTATCCATAATGGCATCCCGGTCCAAACGGTTCTTCCTGATGAGTTCATCGAGATTGTTCACCATAACACTGATAAATTCATCTCGTGCGGGTGTGCTGTAAAGTTCCCATGCGCGTGAACCTTCGGGACATTGAATTTCATGGCATTTCTTATTACCGGCCACAACGATAGGTATTCTTTCCTTTAACCTGCTGGTGAGGGTATCTATTATTTTTTCCGCCTTTTCATAGGGAGCATACACTGTCGGGTCGATTCGCTTTCCTACCGCCTCGGAATAATCCGCATATCCTTTAGTGAAAGCCGGCAAATACTGTTCCTCGGAATAGAAGGGGTGCTCCTTCATGGGAAGATAGCGCCAAACGTTAGCCGTCTTTATCGGCCACCTGAAATTCACAAAACCGGAAAAGCGGTCATGGCGCGGAGCGGGAAATGAGAAATTCCTGAGGAACAGACTTTGGATCCTTGTAGGCAGGTTGGCTTCAAATGTCTGGACCGGATGGGTTGTGCTGCCATCCATGACGATCTGGCACACGATGCCCGCATGATTTCCAGTGACAAGGAATGTTGTTCCTGCCTTCACGGAATCTGCAGTGATACTGATGGGGTAGGTATCCATAGGCAGGGTTCGCGTCGATGTATTATAAATCATATACAACAACGCGGCTCGAAACCGGCGATCCTTTTCCCAGTTCTCATCGGCAGGTATTTGTTTCCAATCCGTCGACCAGTGTCCTATCAAGCGGTTGTTGGCAGTCGTTGCCGCTGCCGGCAGATGATGGATGCGCGCGTAAATCCATCTAAGAGCGTAGGGCACATCCGCGCAGTCTATGCGCATGTTAAGACGAATAAAAAAATCAGCCGTAACATTCGATTCTATCCACATGCTGTATTTATCTTCTTCTTGAATCGTCCATCGATTCTGACCGACCTTCCACACCTGGGCATCAGACTCATGGGAATCATCACAAAAGGCAAACGTCGCCATGCATGTGTAAGCTGCAAAAAATATAATGAGCAAGCGAAAAAAATACTTCATGAAATCAGATTCCTTAGACCTCGGTAAACAGTTGAAACACACCATGGTTTACCCTGTATTATACAGTCCGTTTGGGAAATGGGGGAAATGGGGGACAGCGCCCTATTAAAATAAAATAGGGACGCTGTCCCCCATTTCCCTTCTCTTACTGCGATTGATCGTTCAACCTTCAATTTTAACGAGGACCTGTCGCGCAATTGCTTTTCTGACCCTCCCGGGTCATCTTGTCCACGATTTCCTGTTGCGTCCGGATTTCGCGTTCGGCAAAAAGAGGATCGGTATTGCTGTATTTCTTTTGAATAAAAGAAATAGATTCCCGCGCACTCTTCAGACGGTTTGCGATCATGCCGCATTTGTTCACTGCCCAGCGGGCCTCAATTGAGTCTTCAGGGTCTGAAGACAGCCATTGGAAATTTTGAAATGCGTATTGCAATGTAATGAACTGTCCCGGTGAAATTTCCAACTCAGTCTTCGCCATTTTATCGATAATGGCATCGCGATCCAAATTGTTCACCTTAATGATTCTCTCGAGATGGTCCACCATAACACCGATAAATTCATCCCGGTCCGGTGTACTGTAAATTTCCCATAACTTTGAACCTTCCGGACATGGAACTTCATGACATTCCTTGTAGCCGGCAAGAACAATGGGTATTCTTTCATTTAGCCGGTTAGTGATCGTATGAATTACTTTTTCGGCCTTTTGATTAGGATCATACACTTTCGGGTCGATCCGCCTGGCTATTGCTTCAAGGTAGTCGCCGTATCCGCGAGTAAAATCTGACGAATACTGTTCCTCAGAATAGAATGGATACTCCTCCACGGGGAGATAACGCCAGCCGTCACCTGTCTTTACCGGCCATTTGAATCTCAGCAAACCGGAAACGCCGTCACCGTGGGGATCCGGTAATATGAGATTTCTGCGATGTAATTTCTGAATTCTTGCAGGCGATCCTGCTTCAAGCGTCTGGACCGGATGGGCGGTGCTTCCATCCATGACGATATGGCACACGACACCCGAATGATCTTTAACAGCCAGGAAGACGGTTCCAGGTGTCACAGAGTCGGCAGCGATGCGTATGGGATAGGTATCAAAGGGAAGCGTTTTGGTTGATGTTGATGCCAGCATGGCCATTAACGCCGCCCGGAAACGCCGGTCCTTATCCCATGCCGCGTTGGTCGGGATGCGGGCCCAGTCTTTTGACCAGTGACCTATCAGGCGAGTGCCGCCTATTGTGGCCGCTGCCGGCAGATGGTGGATGCGCGCATAAATCCATCTGAGAGCATAGGGCACTTTCGCGCAGTCCACGCGAATGTCATGGTCAATAAAAAAATCTTCCGCAACATTCGTTTCTATCCACTTGCCATAATTATACTCCTCTTGAACCGTCCATCGATTCTGCCCGACCTTCCACACTTGGGAATCAGACTCATGGGAATCATTACAAAAGGCAAACGTCGTCATTAATACGTATGCTACAAGGAATATAACTGTATGGCGAAAAGACGGCATAGTGATTCCGATTCGATGAAACTCTGTAAATGAATAGGCTCATAATATAAAGCCCCCGCAGCAAGCTGCGGGGTTCTTTACATTTATTGTGTTATTAGAAGCAAAAATTTACTTCTGTATTACATAATCAACAGCTGCTTCCACGCGACGGTTCTTCTGCCGCCCTTCTTCGGTGTCATTGGAAGCAATGGGCCGTTCGAAACCGAAACCTTTTGCGGTTATACGATTTGCGTCAATACCTTTTTCGACCATGTATTGCTTCACAGCATCCGCGCGTTTCTGAGAAAGTTCTTTATTAAACTCAGCCGTACCTATATTATCCGTATGTCCTTCGATGACGACTTTAAGATCGGGATAATCTTTCATCACTTGAACCAGATCATCGATGTTTTTGTCGTACCCTTGCTTGATGATTGCTTTGTTAAAATCGAACTCGACATCAAGTGTCTGTCTGCCCTTTTCAATAATGGCGGGCTTGGCAACCGGCGGCGGCGGAACAGGTTCGGGAACCGGAGCCATTGCCGGCTGAGGACAGGAGGATGCATCAATTTTACAGTTACAGTTTGGAATCCCTTCATCCTGATTTAAGGGAGGTAAACCACCGGGTCTGAGTTCTGCCTGCGCTGCCGTGACAACAGCCGACAGCATGATAACAATCGTTAACATCCAAACTTTTTTCATAATATTCTCCTTTCGTTCTCGTATTGAAAATAAATTTTAAAAAAATTGACGAGTTGTACTAAACAATTGCATCCAAAACAATTTTGTCATCTATATTTACAGGCGGATCTTATGACCACTTCTTGCCCAACTGATCCAGACCGGCCTTTTGTAAATCCTCCGGGCTCATCAGGACACGGAAACTGCAAGCGGCCTGGAAGTTGAGAAAGAAGGGCTCTGCAAAGAAAGGCACATCTGATGGTGTTTTTACATCAACCACAAAGATTCCGCCGCGTTTCCCGTCTCTCTCCGAAAAATAGGCCGTCTCCGGCTTGATTGATTCAAGGATACGCCCGATGATCTCGCCCACCTTGCCGCTTCTGATAAGAGAGTTGAAAGGCTCAGGCGGGAATTCTACTGAAAGCAGCATTTTCATATAACTACCTCCTTATGTTACAGCATTTGAAGCATGTCATTAATTAATACCCTTATAAAGAGGAAGACAATATGGATTTAATGTGAGGATAATAGTAGCTATAAACTACCTGTGAGAAGAGGTACAAGATCTGAAAAACACATACTTATCAAGATGAAACCTGATGCACAAATTTTTGGATTAATACTGAAACGGGAATGGGGGATAGGTTTGGCGGGCCTAAAGGCCCGAACTACGAAAGCCTCAAAGTTAATGATTGCGTCGTAGAGTGTAAACGATGTTTTGGTCTCGCGCGCCGGGGACAAAATAGGTGACAGTGGAGTTGTTGAAATACCCTATATTTGGGGGCTGTTCAAAAATGTTCAGATGCGAGGCGCGCAAAATACCGAAGCGCGAGGCGTATATAGATATACGTTGAGTGGTGCGGTTTGCAGCGCAACACAGCAGATGAGCGTTTTTCAACAGCCCCATAGCGCTCTATTTCACGCAAAGTCAATAATTAAACAGGCTATCTTTATTTCCCGAAAAGGTGATATGAATCCTGCCCATTGATGGGCATATGAAGTGCTTGTTAAGTTTAAAATATCTGCATCGATTATCGAATAACTCTTGCAATACAACCTAAATGATTTGAATTATTTGCAACCTTATTTACAATTAAATGTAATGGAAAAAACAATGCTCCAATAATCCTTAAGGTATTCGATAGTCTTGTATCAAATAATTTTTCAAGAAAATTCGATGTAAGAGGTAATTCAATATTATACGGTGTTCCATATAGTCCCGCCAAATTGATAAGATTAACCAGTCCTTTTGGGGTAAAGTGTGTGATGTGAAAAGGAGTATAATATGAATAATCGCTAAATTTCCCCCAAATTTTAGCCCATGTATTAAACGGTCTGGGTACATAAATATAAATAATTCCATTTTGATTAAGATGAGAGCGCAGCATTGCAAGAAATCTTATAGGTTCATGAACATGCTCCAACACAGCTCTAAGGTGAATTATATCATATTTTATTTCACTTCGATTAAAGTTATCATAAGACATATATGATACTCGTGTCCCATCTAATTGCGCAGGTGCTTGTTCGTGAAAGTCTAAAGCAGTCACATCCAAGTTCGCATAAGTTTGATGTGCAATTAGTGCAAAGGAACCATTTCCACAACCAAAATCGAGTAAATTCTTGGGACTTATGTGTTGTTTTATCAGAGCATCGACCGATTTCTTTGCAAGGTATCTTTTAATAGAACTCATGATGTCCTTTTCATCAGTTCCACCTTCTCCTCCTGTAAAATTTAACGATTGACTTCTATCATTGTACAATTCAGCGACTGTTTCTGGAGATGGGAATGGTGATGTATAACCAATACCGCATTCTTCACAAAAAAGAATATCAAATTTGCCATATTCACCATCTATGCTTTCAACAGTTCTTATATGATTTAATTTATGATTTGAATTGATTATGCATTTTTCTCGTGATATGAATTCAACATTATTAATCTTTCTTACTATTTTCCGCTCATTATTATTCATATTCGCATATTCCCTTCAGATTGTTTTAATATTGTGAGCAAATTATAAACGCTTACGCTTATAACATTAATACACTTAATGGAAAATCTAAATATTTATTTCTTATTGTCATGTGTGTTTCAGGAAGAAATGGTTATTGACTGGCATCAACAAACAAATGACTTCAGAGTATAAGCAAAAGATAATCAAGGAGCGGTATAAATATGCCTTTTGTTGTTCTTTTTTGGGCCTGTAGGATGTCTCAGAATTCAATTGCCATTTATATATTGACATATATTTATCATTTTGTTAAATTTTTTACGACACAAGCAAGTTTTTAACAAAAAATATGTTCTTATATTTTAACTTATTGCTGATGTTACAGCAATTCCTTGGCAACATATTTGATCATTTCTATAAGTAAAAATATTACATTTATGGAGTTTCGCTAAACCATGTTGAAAAACAGAAGTCGTGTGCTTCATTATTTATTGGCAACTATTATTTGTATAGCCATTTTATTATTATTATCAATCGAATTCTTATTAAATTTAACTCCGCCAATAGCCCGCGATGCTCTCATTCATCATTTAGCTATTCCTAAGCTCTGGCTTGAAAATGGTGGATTCTATGAAATTAAATGGGCAAGTTTTTCATATTTCCCCATGAACGTTGATCTGCTTTACATCATTCCCCTTTATTTTAATAAGGACTTCATTGCCAATTTCATTCACATGAGCTTTGGTATCGGAACATCAATACTGATTTATCATTATTTGAGGAACAGAATAAGCCGCATTGCGGGACTTTTGGGCATTCTTATCTTTCTCAGTACGCCTATTGTAATCCGTTTATCTACACAAGCCTACGTTGATCTTGGTTTGACTTTTTTTACGACAGCTAGCATTCTTTCTTTTATTCGCTATCGTGACGGCAAGTTCAAGGAATTCAAATGGCTATTCCTTTCATCTTTCATCATGGGTTTGGCGTTGGGTACAAAATATAATGCCTTGATTGCCTGGATTTTTCTATCATTAGCAATTGTATTTGTCTATTCCAGAGACACGAAGAAACAATGGAGAGCTATTGGAAACGGTGCTATCTTTTTTCTTATTTCTCTTTTTATATTTTCCCCATGGCTCATTAAGAATCTAATCCTTACAGGCAATCCTTTATACCCCCTATTTCAAGGAATCTTCAACATAAGTAGTGCCAGCCCTGGAGGCACTGGTTCCATTTCCGGAGATACTTCCATCGGTTTCTTCAAAATGCGGGAAATATTATATGGAGAAAATTTTTGGGAAACTTTGCTGATTCCCCTTCGGATTTTTTTTCAGGGACAAGATAATTCGGCCCGTTATTTCGATGGTGTCTTGAATCCTATTTTAATAATTCTATCTCCTTTTGCATTTATGAACAAATCATTCTATCGTGATAAGCTTTTCTTTATTTCTTTTACGATTTTCTTTATATTAACGGTCTTTTTTCTTGAACAAAAAGCTTTTTCTATCGAACAAATAGTGCGCTATATATTACCGGTTATCCCCCTTCTATCTATCCTGACAGTTATGGGATTAGTAAACATCTGGAACTGGGCTATGAACATCTCCATTCCCTTCAGGAACGTTTTGACAGCCGTCCTGCTTACTACTTTTATTGTAATTATGAGTAAAAATATTTTTTATATAAAAAATTATTATCGCAACATTAGTCCCATGAGTTATATTTTAGGCATGGAATCTAAAGATGAATTTATTACACGCCATATTAGTAGTTATCCAGCCATTAAATACATCAATACAAACACACCGGATAATGCCAGAATCAGATTAGTTTTTCTTGCAGGACGTGGATATTATCTGGATCGAATATATAGTGAAAGCGCCTCTTATGGAATAGGCGATGTTAGCGGGCTCGCGGCAAACTCTCAAGAAGACCGATCATTTCAAGCATATCTTCATTCCCTTGGCTGCACACATATGCTTGTGCGCACGGATTTATATCTCAAATGCCTGCATGATAATTATCCCCTGGAAACAGTGAATCAAGTTCTCCAGCGAATGAGCAAGGCAACAGAAATGATTTATAATGATAACTTCTATGCTGTTTACAGGTTAATTCCTCCAAGGTAATATCACCAATCATTATTGTTACTAATTGAATTGTGGTAGCCGTCATAGAAATACGGACAGCGCTCTATTTCACGCAAAGTCAATAATTAAACAGGCTATCTTTATTTCCCTTTTTTACCTGTAATCCGTTCAATTATTAATTTTAGAATTATTATTTTATGATATGATTCATCACTCGGAATATTTCTTTTTAATATTGATTCAGGTTCAGATTCCAGATGATGGAGTATGACATTTAATCCATTTTTCTTTTCTTCGATATTTTCAATAATGAACATCTTCCCGAATATGAGTAACGAGGAGTAGTGTTGCTCGCATTTTCCATCGACATAGCCGTTATTCTCAATAATTGTCGCACAAACCATTGAATTGTTTTTAATAAAATCAACTTTCTTCCCCTCATTTGCGCAATGAAAATACAGAACGTTATTCTTTTCGTCGTATCCATGGCTTAAAGTTACAAGATAAGGTTCATTTTCTTTAGCCATTCCAATAGTCGAAAATTTCGCGTTTTTAATAATTTTTAGAATTTCAGTTTGATCACTGATATTTCTATCCTCTCGTCTCATATGATATGTACTCATATCGTAATGCCGCCTCTTTTCATAATTTGCTTTATTTGTTTATGCCTGATATTGTTTATATGAATCCATGCCGATCGTAGCCAAAATAGGGCGCGGTTGCCGTCAATTTCTCTTTTTTACTCAATTACTGATTGAGTATTTTTGCTTTCTCTTTTTCAAATTCTTCTTTGGTGATGACGCCATTATCCAAGAGTTTTTTTAGATTATTCAGCCTTATGTACAGAACATCATCATAAGTCGACGGTGTTGTAACATTTGGCGCTACTTTCTCCGGTGTTGTTGGCGCTGTTGGCTGTTGGACATAATCCGGGGGGACATAGCGAATCGAGATGGCGTATGCTCTATCATTGCCGCCCGTCGCCAGGATTTCGTACTTAACCTCTACTTTTTTACCTATCAAAGTATCATTCTTAAACTCTTTTTTGGTTTTTCCGTCAATATCATAAAAAGCGGTGGCATGCGGCCCCTCCCCAACCAGACGAAAATCATTTTTATCGCCATTATCCGCATTAACCACAATCATACCAAATGGCCATAAGGGCGGTCCGGACTTAAAATGGAATCCGAAGACAAAGGCTTCAATAGTGCCTACAAAGATTTTAGCTTCACTGGCGCCGGTTGATGAGGGTTGAGATGATTCAGTATTACCGGCAACGGTGTTCATACCATTCTTTTCACATGCGACAGGTGTGCCTGAAACCAACTCAACCTTCGGATAATGATTAAAATTTATAGGCCATGAAGCCATAAATTTATAAGTCATTCCAGCGCCAACGCACATTTGAATCGGCGGTGTGCGCGTGTGTTCAGGATCGAGCGTGTTAAATCCAACTAATTGCATAGGCCCCGCGTTTCTATCCCATGCAATCTGACTATGAAGCCCAACTTCGCCAACCGGTTTGCCGCCGTCTGTAATGCCCACAGGAGCGGCCGATCCGGTAATGCCTCCCTCTCTTGAAATTATTATTCGGGCTGAATTGGCTGGAATTGTTCCTGAAGCTACAGGCACTATTTGTTTGGTGGTTGCACAGCCAATCAGAAAAGCTGTAGTCAGGCAAACTGCGATGAAGGTAAGCATAACACACCTGCGATTCATTGGATTACCTCCCTGGTCAGATAAGGATTACACGCGCAGCCTAGCATAAAAATAAAAATTTAAAAACTGAGGATTTCGGGAAGGAAGAAATAAAATGCGAGAAATAGGGGAGATGGACAACCCCCTGAAGTATTTTCATGAGTTGTGAGAGCCGTAGGCAAAGTCACTCCGAGCCCGTCCCTTCGCCGGGAAGCAGTCCGACTTCACTGCTGCCGGCTTCAAAATGGGATACTGCCCATTTCATCAGGGGGCCAGCCATCAGGGATGTGACTACCGCCATTAGCACGATCATCGAGTATACCTGCAGATTGAGCAGGCCCATGGAGTAGCCCTGAGTCGCCACGATGATCTCCACAGCGCCGCGTGCGTTCATGCCAAAGCCCAGAGCCAATCGCTGCCAGTGGGAAACCCCTCCAGCCCAGGTCGCAACGTAGACACCGGCGATCTTGCCGAAGCAGGCGATCGCTATCACCGCCAGGGCGATGAGGAAAGTATCCCAATGGAGAAGGCCCCATAAATCGAAGCGTAAGCCGGCCAGCCCAAAGTATATGGGCGCCAGAAACGACGTCACTATAAGATCGAGCGATTGAAGCGTGTCTTTGCGAATGCTCGGGAGTGTGCCCACCAGGATTCCCATCACAAATGCACCCAGCGTCGCTTCCAATCCCAGCGAGTGAGTGATCGAACTGCCAACGAGCCCCAAAAAAATGAGTACCGCAAGCTGCGCGGAACGGTTAGGCGACACGCTATCGGCCCAGGTCACGATCCGGCGCACCAGCGGCCTGCCTGCGATGTAACTGACCAGCAGAAACAATACAGCAATGCCAACCATGCGAGCGACAATCAGGCTGTCGAACCGGCCGCTCAAGAACAGCCCCGACACGATAGCAAGAAGAGTCCATCCAACCGTGTCGTCCATCATGCAGGCCGCCAGGGCGATCTGTCTGATATTTAACGGGATCGCCTTTATTTCCCTCATAATGCTGGCAATTACCGGCAATGATGAAATACACATCGCTACCGCGAGAAACAGGGAAAACGCCAGGCGGTCGTTTGGATGTGCCAGAAAAGTTTCGGGAATGAAGTATCCCAGGAGGAAGCCGGAGACTAACGGAACGACGATCCCGCCCGCTGAGGCAGAAACGGAGACGCGCCATTTGCGTACGATCAGATCAAGGTCCGTCTCCAACCCTGTCGATAAGAGCAGCAGGATCAATCCAATCCAAGTGACGACTGCCAGCAAATTGCCCTGGTTCTGATCGTGCGGGAAGATTGCCAACTGCAGTGCGGGAAACCAATGCCCCAGCACTGCAGGTCCGAGCAGCACGCCGGCCAGGATGTTTCCAAGTACAGCGGGCTGCTTCCAGCGCCGTGCCAGTTCTCCGAGAAAGTGCGCCGCGCCCAGGAGGACAACCAGTTGCAGCAGGAGATACAGCAACATCTGCGGAGGAAGCCCTTTCAATGGCGTCATCATAGTAAAACTCCATCCATCCTGCGTTTCGCTCACGTACTCGTTTGACTATAGTATAGAAAACACTGTCTTATATGTCAAGACCATCCGGGCCACAAAAGGTGTGAGGGATGGATTGTGTTTATTATGCACTGAAATTTTGAATGTCCGGCAACGTTAATGTTTTATTTTCTGCGGGAAGCAAGAAATAAAATCCGGTTCCCGAACCGGTAGAATTGTTTGTTATGTCTTCAACTCCTCAACATTTAGCAGTTGTCTAACTTGCGGCTTATGTGTCGCAATGTGCAAGGTTTTCTCTTACCATAAGCCATTTGGTCATTTAGTATTCTTGTTAAAATTCTCAAATGCTTTGTCTAAAATTTTCTTGTCGACGTTATTAATGTAGTCCGTTTCTTCTTTGGTGAGAAAATTATTATCATAATTTACTGGCGGCACGGGACAACTCTCTGGAGGAGGAGTGAATTTTCTTAGAAATTCTCTCGTTGCTTTAAATTCCCTCAGGATTGGCATATTACAATTCTTTTTACGACTTTCAAGCACAAGTTCGATTTTCTCTTTCCCGTCGGGAGGCAGTTTGGGGATGACATCGATGTCAGACTGCTCTATATTGCAACTCTTTAGAAATTTTATATCATCAGCAGTCAGTTTGTCCTGAGCATTAACAAACGGACAACAAAACAACATAATAGTTAATATGAAAGACATTAAAATAATCTTCATGAACACACCTCCTTTTAAAAAGGAATTAATGTTAGATCATTAATTCATGGTGTAACTTAGCACAAAATTAATGTTTTGAAAACTTAGGATAAAGGAAGAAAGAAATAAAATCCAATTTCCGAACCGGCAGAATTATTTCTTGCACATACGAAGGTTCAGTTTTTTGCAGTAGTCAGAATTAAGGATTACTTCTTGAAAGGTGCAACGAAAAAATCAGCCGATGCGCAGCGATCGGCTGGATGGAAAGGTTAACCGTTTTTATTTTTTTTAATTTCAATAGTCTTCATTATAAGTTCAAGAATTTCGTATGTATTAACGGCAACCCCGCTGAGATTCAATGAGATTGGAGTAAACCCAAGTTTTTCATTGGCTTTCGTCAATGACTTTTTTATAGAATTTAATTTGCCTACATATTTTTCAGGATCAGTCAGTTTTAGGCAAACAAAATCATTGCCGTGAATACTTTTAACAAATGCATCATCAATATCTTCCCATGCGATTTTACCGACTCCTAATGTACGATCCAAGATTCCTGTATCATCTATCTTAAGGCGCGGTCGTCTGTCGAAGATTTGCCATGTAAAAAGAGGAATGCCTGCACTAAAAAAAATAATGCTCATCCAGCCGATTAACATTGAGCCATCTATTAACAATAAGAAGACGCCACCTGCAACAAAGCCTATTGATCCAATTAGAAGTGCAATATATTTACTACGCGATGATTTTATTTCTATTGTTGTCATTTCATTCTCCGGTTAACAATGTTTATACTGTCTGCATAAATCGATTATTTCATGACATAAATAAATATTATAACGATTACAATGTTGTAACCTACCATAAAATTGCAAAAATGAAAAATGAGATTTAAAGAAGTTATCAATAGCCTTGACACGCTATGCCCTCCGAACTCCCCGTGACACAGTCCCAAAAGGGGGAATCCCATGTCTGTCTGTTGCCATGTTCATATTTTAAATATTATTAAATTGCGGTGCGGCTATAATATTTAAATTGACACTCATTTTTTTTTAATTTAAAAAAATGGAAATCATTTTGATATAAGAGGTGTCCAATGAAACGAATATCTGGTTTTGTGTTTTGTATTATTCTGATACCGGCGATTATTGCCGGGGCAGTTGAATCGGACAAAAATGCCGAATTGTTTCAAGCCGCGGTTACGGGCAATCTTAAGCAAATGCAGGCAGCGCTTGCCCGGGGCGTGGATATCAATGTAATGAATAAAAGCACTAATGGTATAACGCCTCTTATGGCGGCATCGGCAAACGGCCATGTGGAGGCCGTCAAACTCCTTTTGAATAAGGGAGCCAACGTAAACATAAAGAGTATAAATGCCGGCGAAACTGCGCTGATGAAAGCATCAATCGGCGGCAATAAGGAGATTGTCAAACTGCTCTTAAATAAGGGAGCGGATGTAAATGCAAAACTGACCAAAGGCGACTATACCGCTCTGATGTGCGCGTCCGGCGGCGGCTATACGGAAATCGTTAAACTGCTCCTGAATAAGGGAGCCGATGTGAATGCAAAGGATGTCTATCATACAACCGCCTTGTTGGAAGCATCGTCAGGCGGCCATGCAGAGGTCGTCGCACTTCTTTTAAAAAGAGGCGCCGATATGAATACAAGAAGTATCTATGCTTCTACCGCCCTGACGGCGGCATCGGCAAAGGGCCATATAGAAGTCGTCAAACTCCTTTTGAATAAGGGCGCGGATGTAAACATAAAGGGTATCAATGCCGGCGAAACCGCATTGATGAAGGCATCGATTGGCGGCCATGCAGAAATAGTGAAACTGCTTTTGAATAAGGGAGCGGATGTAAATATCAAGAGTAACGATGGTTCTACAGTGCTCACTCTTGCTAAAAAGAACGGCAGAAAAGAAATCGTTGACATGCTGGAAAAAGCCGGCGCAAAGCAATGATTGACCCCCGCCGCCTTAGCATCGCCGCGGCCTCACCCTAAAACGTGCCGCGGTTATGGGTCGGCAGGGCAGGGGGGTACGGAGCGCGACAGGAATTGTTCCTCAATTGTTCTTTCGGTACGCTCGCTACCGTCACAATCTCGGCGCCAACCGGTTGCCGCGCCTTTATGGACGTGGCATGGCACGCGCTCCTGTCGCCTGTTCCCTGAATTCAGGGGTAACGAACTTAGATTACGCGCTCCCGTTCCCCAGGTCTTTTGGACCGCCATGCCTTAAACTTCCTGCCGCTTTTTGTTCACTGGTTTGAGACGGCGCGGGAAGCCCCGTTTCCCGGCGTCACTTTATTGAAGGGCCGTGCGCGTCCGCTTACTTGCGCATGACCGCCTTGATTGTTTGCGAAGAATGTTGCATAAATGGAATGTCTTGTCAAGAAATATATTTCATAAATGGAATGTATTAATAAAGGAAAGAGATTGACGCAGCGCTTTATCAAATAAATCCTACGCTGGTATTCGTGGTGCGTACCTTTAGGTGAGCCGGTTTAGCGGGTCTAAAGACCCGAACTACGACAGCATATATGCCTGCGGCGCTTTATAAATAAATCACACGCTGGTATTCGTAGTGCGTACCTTTAGGTGCGCCAGTTTAGCGGGTCTAAAGACCCGAACTACGACAGAAAGGGATATTGTTTTGCTATGCGGGTCTAAAGACCCGAACTACGACAGAAAGAGATATTGTTTTGCTATGCGGGTCTAAAGATCCGAACTATGAAAGCATATATGCCTACGGCGCTTTATCAAATAAATCCTACGCTGGTATCCGTAGTGCGTACCTTTAGGTGCGCCGGGTAGGGGGTAAAAAGTGAATATCGGATAAACAGCCGGAGGTTCAAAGCCAATCCTTCATGATTGGCGGGGTTTGGCGGTTATAGTTCAAGCAACTCTCCATCCTGAGGTATCAATACCTTATGGAATAATCCTTCTTTTACAACGGCATCTCTGAGCATATCCCGACTTGTCAAACAATGATTGAAGGCATCCAAATGCACGGCAATGACGATACCGGGCGCGCATCTTATGAAATCCAACTGCTCATGCAGAGACATAAGAATAGGTCTGCCGATATCAAGGGCTGCTGTTCCCGCGTTTAATATTGAAATATCGGGCCGAAGGTCTTTAAGCACATGACGGACCGTTTGCGTCATTACCGTATCGCCGCATAGGTAAATCGTTTTATCTGCCTCAGGTTCAATGAAATATCCCGTTCCCGGCCCCATGAGCTTACCGATTATACCGTATCCATGCGCGGTGGGAAAGGGGGTGATATGACCCGAAAAAAAATTATTTCTGAGATTAATTTTAAGAGGAATTGTGTTAACGCGGCGCCGTTTCAGATACGGTTCATCGCGCTTATTGCAATATACAGGAACCTTTTTTTGCAAAAGCAGGCGAATTCCCGACGCATCAAGGTGATCAAAATGTCCATAACGGAAATGCGTGATGAGGCCACATGTTATTTGATTTAACGCAAAGTGGGCGTCTGGGGGTAAATCAACTGTAGGATTAAGCCGGGGCCTTTTGCGAAAAACGGTATAGGGCGGCAGGCTGCCTTTGGGATTGAGGCAGGGATCAACTAAAATCCTCTGGCCATTGTAACCAATGATCATGCATGCGTTTCGGATATGCTGTATTTTCATAACTCGTTTTAGAAAAGCACTCCCAGCCGGATTGCTCCCCCTGGCAGGCGCCTTTAGCCGCGCATGGGGGGAAACACGCCCTTTTTTAAAGCAACCTCTTTTTTAAAGAAAAGTTCAGGTATTCACGCCGGGAACGAACCGGGAAAAAACTTTTTTAACGGTCATTCCAATTCATCATTGTTTAGTATTGCTTTTTTTGAATGAATCTTTCTGTCAAATGTCAGATATACTACATTGCCTTTTTCTTCCGGGTATTCTTTTTGACACGCGCCGAGGATAATCCGGCATTGGATTTTTTTAAGCTGTTAATTTTTTTTGCCTGTTTAATAGCCGAAAGAACCGCGTCTTTCTCTTCCTTTCCCCCGAAAGACAGTATTTCCCTTACGTCATTGCAGGCGTTAATGGCTTCTTTCGACCAACCGTAAGTCATCTCGGCATCAGGCAAATTAATCAGATCCAGAGAACGCAGCATTGAAAATAAATTATCATCGCTTGTTCCCAGAACCTTATTTAAATAGCGGCTTATAACGCCGGTTGAAACCCCCGACTGACGGGAGAGTTCCGCGGCATTCCAGCCCTTCTTCTCCTTGGCTCTTTTTACGAGTTCCAGATGTGAAATTTTTTTCTTGACTTTGGCTTTCATATGTGAAATAACTCCTTTCATGAAATTTGACGCCTGTTTAAAATAAACAAAATATCCGTTGGCGCCGTCACAAGAAAAAATAAACAATCATCGGTAATCTGTTAACGTGCAGAGCGAGAGCGAGATGTGAAACCGTATAACGCCGAACTTATATCTTCAGAACACCTGTATCTAAACAAAACAAAGGTAGCAGGGGGCGCATAAATTCGCCTCTATAGACGGTCAGCTTCCCCAAGCAGCAAACCCTGCTACATATTAAACAATTTTTATTTATTTTCAACAAGTTTTTTTAGGCCGGTAAAGTAAGCGTGAAAGGTGAGGGCAGGGGGTTAAGACAAAAGGTTCATCATTGCCGTCTATAAAATGGCGCGGTAATCTTGGGGGGTGTGCACGGGATCGGCATGAATACTTGTAATAGCACGTAATGACAGACGTTTTTAATCCTTTATCCGCCTTTGTTACATAAATGATACCGCCGCGGGAGATTTAAATTATGGCTAATCCGGTTGCAGACGGAAGAATGATAAACAGGGCAATCGCCGATTCCGACAAGTTTGCGGCGTTAACACCGGAGGCGGCTGTTCTTTTCGCGCTATTAATACCATGGTTTAATTCCCACGGAAAATTAAACGGCGGGCCCGGACATATCAAAGATGAAATCTGTCCCAAGATACCCTATCTGACCTATGAAAATATCCCCGCGCTTTTGACTGAAATAAGCAGCAAGACAAATGTAAAATGGTTTATGTCCGGCGGCCGCCATTGGATTCACGCCTTAAAATTCAACTCAGAACATCAAAGACTGGAGAAAAAACTGGGAATTGATAAACTTCCTTCATACAGTCCCGCGCCAGTCGCCGACAAGCCGCAGACTTCTTTAGAATCACTCGCCGATAAGTCCGCCCTGAAGGATAAGGATAAGGATAAGGATAAGGATAAGGATAAGAAGAAGGCTAAGGAAGTTCCAGACACAATCGGACAACATCAACCTGTGGATAATTCACAACCGCAGGCTCTTTTAGAAAAACAAAGAAAACCGGATCAACCGGATAAAAAAGACGAATTTCTTTTAAAACTTCAATCCGCGATGGAAAAAACAGCCCAAAAATTTAATACAAGCCAGCGGCAACAGGAAATTGTCAACTTTGTAAAATCAAATATACGTTCCAGACATCCCGAGGCAATACTGCATTGCATAAACTCACTGATTGTTAATCCGGGAGAAATTAAATCAATAACGCACTACCTTAACGCGGCGCTGAAGATCGAAGACGGCAAATACAATGCCCGCGACTCGGAAAGAACCTGTAATGAATTAAAACTGACAACGCCGGGAATGATGTCGCTGGGAGATATTCTGGGGGAGATAAGAACGCACGCGACACCTTAAATATTTTATAAATTAAATAGATAGAGGCTAAAGTTCTAAATTAGCTTTAAGTATTTATTAACCGATTTTATACCCTATCGCTTTGTTCGGCTAACTTTGTTGGCAGCGTCGTCGGCGTCCGTGGGCGTATGTTTATATACGTCTCCGGAGCCTCCTCTTTGCCGCCTCGTTATCCGAAAAAATCGATAGGGTATAAAAAATTAAAGGTGCTGCCGTACGCTGGTTTTCGTAGTGCGTACCTTTAGGTGCGCCGAGTAGGTGGGTTTAAAGACAAGGCCTTCGTTAAATATCTTGGCCTATGGCGCCTCTTCAAATAAATCATGCTAAGGCATGTGCTGGTATTCGTAGTGCGTACCTTTAGGTGCGCCGGTTTAGCGGGGCTAAAGACTCGAAGTACGAAAGGGCGCGTTTACCAAACGATGCTTAGGATCGGCAGGCGTTCGATCCCTGCATAGAACAGTTGCGGGAAGCCGCAATGGCAAAATAAAACGGAGCAAAAATGGCCCAAGGGAAAATATTAACCTGCGCTAAAGAAATCGAAGCCTATCTGGGGATGAGCATGGAGACAGCCCAGGAGCATAATTTCCCGATCGCCAGATTCGGGCGGCTGGTCCGGGCGAACGTTGACGATCTTGATAAACACGTTTCTGAAACCGCCAAAAAACAGCTGCAATCAAAGCAGAGCAGAAGGTCTGTTTGAAATGATTTTCATTTCACCTTTTTTCATTGTCCCAAGACTTATATTCCGAGAACTGACCTTGTGTTTTCTGTACTATAATTTTTGCCGTGTTCATCAAACATTAAGAGTAACTCCCGCAATGGAAGCAGGGATTACAGATCATGTGTGGAGTTTGGAAGATATTATCAACTTTCTTAACTGACAGCGTAATAAATTATTTTTTATCGCCAAGCGACCTAAGTACCATATGTGCGCGGCTTCTGAAAATTACCGATAACCCTTTAGACTTATACAAACGCTCAAGATCTGCAAGTTGTTGTAGTGATAAATAATCCTCATAATATATATAAACCCTTCCCGAAAATATTAAATCATCTGACGATGTTTGAGCTGAATCTGTAGGCATCCAGAATGTTGCCTTCGCCTGTTCCATATGTTCCATACTTTTCATAATATTTTCACATTCATTTGCTAGAATTTTACATATATCGTATGTATGAGAGCAGAATGGTATATAGAATCCAAGAAACTTTGATTTACTATCAAAATCCATATATTCTTGCTCAATAATTTTAATAATACCAAAAGGTGTATTAATTTCAGCATTAAATGACTGCCTCATGGTATTTGGAAAATCATCCTTAAAAATTTTTTCAAGGCTAATTAATTCTGTGGACTCCTTTCCAACGGGGGGAATTTCCTGTTTTTCTGTTATTGGCTGTTTCGGTTGTGATTTTACCTTTGGAGGTTTTTTTGCAGGTTTCACCGCTATTTCGTTCGTTACTGGAGGTTTTGCCGGTAGAAGTTAAACCTGTTTAACAGGCCAAACATAATATCCAAAGATACATAAACACACCGCAACAAATAATAGTCCACCCAATCTCCTGAAAATAGAATTTTTTATAAAAGGGAAAGTCCATACGATATAGAATGATAATGCAAACGCAATTACCAATAAAACAATTACTGTGGTGGGAGTTTTGGTTATCAGATACATGACTATCGCCAATATCCCAAGCGCACATGCAAGAGCAATATCAATTCGTATAGGCATGTTTTCATTTTATCACCTTATTTCCCTTTATCAAGAACATAATCACTGTCTAATATTTAGACAAAATTATTTTATTTCAAACTGAGACACCACCTGACCCTGTGTTTTCTTGACTGACGCGCCGCCTCGTAGTATATGTTTTAAACGAAATTATTGGTGCGGAGATTCATTGTGATGGATACCGGTAAAATGAAATATCGCGATAATTTTAAAGAAAATTATGCAGAGGTCAATGGCATCAGACTGCACTATGTGAGTGTCGGCGAGGGTAAGTTGATTTTATTCCTGCATGGATTTCCTGAATTTTGGGCAGAATGGGAAAATCAATTAATCGAATTCGGCAAAGATCATCAGGCAACGGCAATTGATTTGCCGGGTTATAACCTCTCATCAAAACCCACAGAACTCGCACGTTATAGCCTCGGGAATATTGTCGAAGATGTGAATGCTCTGGTCCGACACCTGGGTCATAAGAGATTCATTCTTGTCGGTCATGATTGGGGCGGTGTCGTCGCCTGGTTTTTTGCAATCAGGCATCCGGATCTGTTGGATAAACTCATTATTATTAACTCGCCCCACCCGGCGATATTTGCGCGGGAAATGCTCAATAATGCGGCGCAGCGCGACGCCAGTCAGTATATGCTGCTTTTTAGAGATCCCGCGGCTGAAAAAATTCTTTCGGACAACAATTATGCAGTCCTCTTGCAGTTGTTTTCAGAAGGCGAGAATCAATGGAAGATGTCCGACATGGAGCGCGAAAGGTATATCGAGGCCTGGTCCCGGCCAGGTGCGCTTACCGGCGGTCTGAACTATTACCGTGCTTCGCAGGTCTATCCGCCCGGCTCCGCGAAAGAAGAAAATAGTCTTCGGGAAATTACAAAACTGCCGCACGACATATTTGCGGTAAAAGTGCCAACCCTGCTCATATGGGGAGAGCAGGATATGGTTTTCAGCAAAGAAAATCTCACAGGGCTAAATGAGTACGTACAAGACCTCACTATCGTGCGCATTCCTGACGGGTCGCACTGGGTCATCAAGCAGCAGCCGGAGCGGGTAAGTTCACTGATTCGGGAATTTATTGAAAACCGGAATAAAGCATAATTAGGGTCAGGTCGTGAAATATAAGTTTTCCTGCTTTGGGTAGAAATATTTTTTTATTGATTACGATGCATGATACAGCTTCTCAGAAACATCGCAACAGTTAAAACATCAGTGACAAATCGCAAGGTTCGATAACGTTGTATTATTGACTCAACATAGCACCATATCGGGTGAGGGATAACCATAAAATATCACCGCCCGACCCAGTGATGGATAGGCCAATTCTTGATAGACCCAGGTATAATGACTGCCACCAGCATCGCTCGCCATCTTCCGCAATTCCGCCTCGCTATAAAAGCGGGCAAGACTGACAAGACTATCCCATATTGCGCAGATGGCAATCAGCGGGACAACATAGGAAAAAAATGCTTTCAAAAATCGATCCCGCTCGGCACGGACAGGGTTTTGCCAATAGCTGCGAAAAAGGCTGGGAATGAGCCCCCAGGAATTATGCAGTTTGCGCGATGATGATTCCATAATGAAAATGGCGCGTTGCTTCCCAATGGCATCGGCCAGAATTTTGCCGGCCAGGGGCGACGGAAAATGATGAAAGGTGTTGATAATCGTTAGCAGCGGCTGATTGAATTTCCCGGGAATCGCTGTGGCATCCAGGGATTCGGCGATAATTTGCAGTTGCCCGGGATGACGACTGACCGTTTTACGCAGCCGGGGCAGATTGGGTAAGAGATCCGAGAGGATAAATCCGGGCGCGGCTAAGCCTTGGCGGTGTAGTTCTTCAATAAGCAACGCCGCGGGTTCGCCAGAGCCACTCCCGAGATCGAGAACTTCGTCGGCACCAACCAACTGGCAAAGAGCATGAAAAACCGGGGCGACAGGTTGAAAAACATGGCTGGTGCGTAATCCCATCCCCAGGATTTCAACGATTGATTCACGAAGCCAGCGGGGCACATCGGCCCGTTCACAAAATTCAAATAATTGTATTCGGGGTAGCATTAATAATAAATCTTTCCGCTTTGATAAGACATTGCTTATTCACTTTTTAACTATAAAAATTTCGGCCTTGTATGTCAATGAAATATTGACCACAAAAAATAAGGGAGTATCAGATAAAAGAAATTTAACGATTATGGTTCATCTTTTTTCAGAAATAAACGACATGCCGGTTTTAACGATCCGGGAATATGAGTTCCTTGTAATCGGCTGTGCCGAATAAGGAAACGGACCGGTATCTTGCGGTGGCAAAATCAATCTTGCCGAGGTCAATTTTGCGAATGTCGTAATTGTCGTAAGTGCGGAAATAGTAAACCCGGTTCTTAAGATCGTCCACAACGGCATAGGAAGTGAACTGGGGATTTTCACTAACCCACCGCCAATAGAGAACTCCCTGGGGAAGATCAACCGTATTAATCATTGACCAGGCGCGATTCACGGCGTCAAAATCGGTCGGCACCTTTGCCTGCGTGGCGTTCAATGCAGCCATTCGGCAAAACTTCCCCTTCGACGAAAGGTCAAATGCTTCAAATGTATCCTCGTTGAACGGCTTTCGGGCATATTTCGACCAATTCTTCAGTTGCTCTTCATACCGGGGGTCATTGGTCATCGCGCCGACCTTGTTTTCATGGATTACAGCTTTGCCATCTATGAACTCCACAACCACCGACCGGCCGCTTGCGTCCGTGATGGCGAAGTGTAACGACAGGGTGATCCCTGCCGCGAGACTGGCAAAATCCGCGGTGGTATAGAAGGCATTCGCTTTGATGAAAGCGACCGCTTCATCCACCGTCCTGGTGTTCCCGAGCACATAGTTAATCAGCTCTGCAATGTGATAGGCTCCCGGCTTCTTTTCCGAATATTTGCTCTCGTCCAGCCACAAGGCGCTGCAGGCCAGCCCATGTTCATTGAGCCCATCGCTAAAGGCCAGACCGGCGTGACTTATTCCTACAAATCCATACTTCGTTGTGAATGATCCCAGGTGATAATTTCTCGGCACAATGGTTATCTCCCCCTGCAAATCCCCGGGCCATTCCATCGTTCGACCAATAAACGAATGGCCCTGGTCGTTGCGGAAATCAAACCAGGTGCATGCTGAAACTTCGGTAATAAGTCCTGCAATGAGGATGATACAAGCCATCGCAATTTTTGAGCCTGCTGATTGGAGATTCTTCTTCATAATGTGTTCCTCCACAAATGGTGCTGTTAAAATCCGGTCTTTTGGTCATGGAAAAAGTCCACAAGGGGTCAGCCGTTGACCTTTGATGATTTGCCTTCGCATTTCACGTTTAAAACGAAGGCCTTGTCTTCAGACCCGCAAAACAAGCGAGCCTGAAGGCTCGCACTACATAAAGCCCCGGCAGGACAAACCCGCCGGGGCTAAAGGTTAGGTTATACTATAACAGGAATTAGTCGTTCATTGAGCATCAGAACCTGTCAATAGACCAGATAACCCATTCCATATCCATAATGCACAACTCCATAAATGGTTTTATCGGGTGACGCAGACACATTTCCCGATAGTGTGCTGGCGTTATTATAGATTAAGACACTGGTTGCAGAATCCGGCCACATATAGAGCCTGTCCTGATTATCCACCATCACATTCATGAGATCACTTAAGGCGATTCTGGCGGCGCTGCCGGTATCCGGGGTATACGTGCCACTGAGCGTGGCTGCATTGTTGAAGATAAATAGATTATATCCGCCAACCGATGCATTCCTTGAGCCTACATATAACTTGTTTGTGGCGGCATCTACCCATACGGTATAGGTCAAAATGCCAGTCAATGTAATGGTTCTGTTTTGAGTAGCGCCGGTGGTCAGCGTACTGGCATTGTCATAGACATATACATCTGTGCCTACATTCGCCGCATAGAGGCGGTCATTTTGCATATCGATAAATAAAACAGATGAATTTACGGTTAAGACGGCATCCGCTGTTATTGTACCATTTTTGGTGCTGGCATTATTGATGATATAGACAGATCCGGAACCTGCAACATAAAGGCGATCATGGCTATAGTCAAGGGCAAGACCGCTTATTCCTGATGAACCTGAGATGGTGATGGTCCTGTCCGGTGAGATGTTGCCGGTTGCAGTTTTTGCATTATGATAGACAATAATATGGTTAGTGTCTACGTCGCTTACATATACCATATTACGATATCTATCCACAGCAAGTGAATCCAGGTCCGGATAGGGCAGGTCTACATTGGAGCCGGTAATTATACGAGGGGTGGCAGTTGCGCCATTGGCAAGGCTATTGATATCATCCGTTATCCTGATCGATCCGGTTCGGGGCGGGCCAATTGTCTCTCCCCAATTGCTTGAAAAAAACATGATTCTGTTTTCTACTACTATCACTGTATAATTTTGTGTCGTAGAATTTGCCGCAGTTACAGTATAAGTTACCGGATTCGTAAAATCCTGTGCCACTCCCGATGCCGGATTGATTCTTACTCCAGTGTAAGTGATTGCAGGCACAAGAGTTGTCAAATCTGTGCCGGAAGGGACAGTTACAGTTATTACATGAGCAACTTCATCAATCGCAGTTGCTGTCGATGTCGGGAAAGTAAATGCCGTAATTGCTTTCGCCGATGGCGTTATGCTACTACTACTGCAACCGGCAATAACCATAATCAACACTGCTGCCAGTAAAGTGTACAATTTTTTCATTGCAATCTCCTTTCGAAATTAATGTATTAATAAATTTGATAATATATTTTTTAGAATGCTTAATTTATAGGCAGTCCAGCCTTGCATGTCAAGGAAAATTCAGGGCTTAAATTATATCTATTACGATTGATGTCTTGCTTCGTCATAAAGGTTGACGATTTGTTGACTTCAGGAAGCTTTTAATAAAAAAATCATCATAAAAAAATTGGTCTATGACAATTTTAGATAAAAATAATGATAGTACCAAAAGATCTAAAACTCTTTACTTCACGCCATCAGATAGAGATTTGCTTAGCTGAGCCTGAAAGATCTGAAAGACCATATTCGTCTCATTGCCAACGGTATATTCGGTGCACTTTGCCGGTACTGGAGGGGCTTTTAGCGGATCAAGTTTCTGACCGGCGGGAAGTTCCGCCATTAATTTATTGATCTCCCGAATGTATTTGCGCATGGCAAGAAATTTTGGCATTTCAGAAGCCGGACATCGGTTTGCCTTCTCAAAGAGAAGAACTTCCTGCTGACTTACCGGAGGTGTTAATTGTGATAAAATAGCGTCCCGGTTAACGTGTTCACCACAGTTAACGCCAATAGGATGGGATAAGCCGTTTTTTCCGGAGCAACCTGTTTTGATTGAAAACAGAAGCAATTGTTCTTCACCGTTAGTGAGATTAGTAAAATCATACTGTGCCAAATAATTGTCCGAATATTTGAAATTATTATTTTCTGACGGCGGCAACGGACACCCGTGCGTATCAGGTTGATAGGATACCCCCTCCGGAAGTTCCGCAACAAATAATGAAGCCTTCCTCATAAATAATCGTGTGTTAATGAATTTATCTATTTCTTTTTTATCTTTGCCGGTTTTCTGATAGAGCGCCTCTTCTTCTTTCGTCAATGGAGGATTAAATAATGAAGAAATGTCTGCAGCGGCAACAGCATGTGTGCCGAGGGATATTAGAGCCATAAATGACCCGGCTAAAATGCTTAAAACATAAACGCTTATTTTTTTCTCCCTATTCATAAGCAGATCTACCCTGGTTCAATATTGCGTGACTATTAAAATTGAGGATTGCAGATTGAAATGTGCGATAATGCAAATCACGCATGGCCGCGTGATGTCTCGTGCATCCTCCCTGTTGTACCTATCGTGCCGACGGTTCATCCGTTGATTCAATTCCCAGCCAGGCCAGTGCATCTAATTCATTTCTGAAAGCTTTGACGTTATATCCACGGTTCACTGCGACTGTTTCTGAGAAGAGGTTGCTCTCAAATCTCTCTGGATAAGGGTAGACCAAGGCAATCTTCCAACGATGGTCTCTCCAGCCAGAGGATCCAGGAGCACTTGCGATCTCGAAGGCTTCCATTATGGGCAGACGTCCCGGAATATCAAACACCGCTATAAGACGAGATATCTCCGTCTGTCTACTTACTTCTATGATCTCTTCCCAGATCTTATTAGCCTCCTTTGCTTCCTGTTCACGAGTCCATTCTCCAGACACATACAATCGGCAATAGCCATGTTTGATTTCGATTCTATATTCAACAGACATAGCTAACTCTCCTATTATTTCGGCGCAACGTATTTATACAGACCGGTGTTAATACTATAAAAATCGACATTGTTGTCAGTTTAACACCTCTTTATAACATCTGCAATTATTAGTTTAGCCGTTTAATATTAAACAATTATCAATCTGTTTCCTATTTATTCACTAGAAATCCGAGAACCCGTATGGTTTTTATCCTTCCCAGGATTTTGACGCTTATTCAAAATATGCAATAATCACTATTTCAACCCTCCCGGAATTAATAATGTGTTTTAGCAGATATTGCTGACTGATTTACCTGGTTATGATGCGTCCATCGCATGATAATATGTTTTAACGAATAGTCTGACAGGCGCGAGGTCCATTATCCATATGCGACACTTCAGCCCCGCTTATTACCTTTTTGTCGCCTTGTAAAACTTTTAGTCGCGAAGATGTTTACAAGGCAGAAATTTTCTGTTAATAATCGGCCACCTTCGAAAATAATGAATATCTTGATCAGTAAAGTGAAATGTGTTCCGAATGAATCACGGAGCTAAATATCTTTATCGGCAACACGAAAAAACAGGAGGCCGGAGGGCCAGGAGGATAAACAGATGAAAAAAGTTTTATGGTTAACCGTTATCTCATTGTTTGTAATGATGCCATTGTCGTCATTCGCCAGGATAAACACTATCTCTGACAGTGATCTCGGCGCTATAACAGCTCAGGAAGGTGTTTCCATTTATTTTAACAACTCTACGACAAGCGCGTTTACATTTACCGCGTCCTGGGGCCAAAGCAATATAAGCAGTATTACCGGCTCGCCGATTACGAATTTCGGGTTTGATAAGGGCGGTTGGGCAGGTGTTGAGGTCAACTTCGGAGATACATCCCTAAGCGGTCTGTTAACCATTGATGTCGGTGTTAATAATACCACCACGACAGGCGCGACCGGCATCCCCGGCGGTATAGCGCTTGGTTTGAAAAATCTGGCTTTTAAAACGGGATCGATAGAAGCAATACTCAAATTTGGCGACGAGAAAACTCTTTCAGTGCCTACCGCCACCATGACGCTGGGAACATATTATCTCGGCAGTTATAACTCTACGCTCAATGGACAGGTTATCATTTCTACCCATTAAGAGCAGTAAAACAACACGGATAAGACGGCGTTTCGCCGTTATTAAAGCGGGAATAGAAGCGCGGGAAAGTTGCCCGTGCTTCTATTTTTTATTACCTTCGTCATGATGACTTATGATACAGTACTCACAGGCGCGGGCGTGTTGCCTCCTCCTTTTGTATTTTGCCCGCGCCGGTGATTGTTGATGTCAGGTTTTACGAATATTTTATTCACGCGCAGAGCTTTCGGGTCCTGTCAAACAGGCAATATAATGATGCAAGAGCGGTACGAAACTGAATTTATATTTAAATACTGGTTAAATTTTAAAAATGTTTTAGTAGATTTTATTATCATTATCATCATCAATACCATGATTGCCCTTGTCATCGCGGCAATCCGGCATGATAACAGCTTCCTGCTCAGTTTTGTCGTGTCGCAATCATCCGGCGTTACGGTTTCTTCAGCCATCCTGTTTTCGTTATTAATCTTCAGACCGCAAACATGGAAATCGCTTTTGTCTATTGCTTTCATCGACATTTGTTTGGGAGTGTGGATCGGTCTGCAAATAAGTATTTTTATCCTGCAGTATTTCTTTCATATCGTCCTGGACTGGAAAATACATGGTCTGGGTCTGTCGTTTATGACTTCCGGCATCATCCTCAGTTCTGTTATTTTTTATTTTTTCATGACAAAACTTAGATTGAAATACCGCAGTGAAATGATCGCGCGGGAAAAAATAAAACACGCGGCGATGGAGAAGGAATATCTTTCAGCTAATCTCAAAATGCTGCAGGCGCAGATAGAGCCGCATTTTTTGTTCAATACCCTTTCCAATATTTTGAGCCTGATCGATACACAGCCGGATAAAGGCAAATCCATGCTTCTGGATTTGACGAAGCTTCTGCGCACCTCCCTGTCGCGGACGATGCCGGAACAAACCACGCTGGCTCAGGAAATATCCATGATCGAAGCCTACCTCCATATTCAGAAAATCAGAATGGATGAGCGCCTGCATTATGAGATTGACGTGCCGGATAATATCAGGCAATATTCTTTCCCGCCCATGCTGTTGCAGCCGCTGGTTGAAAACGCGGTCAAACATGGATTAGAACCAAAAGTGGAAGGAGGAGAAATCATCATCAGGGCAACTCTGGATGATCATCTTTTAATCATAAAAGTTACGGATACCGGCCTGGGATTTTCCGATTTCGATAAAGCCGGTGTCGGTATTGCCAACGTGTGCAAACGGCTTGGTTTGCTCTTTGGAGAAAAAGGGCGATTGATCATAGAAGAAAACAAGTCTCATGGTGTTTGCGCCGCCATGGAGGTGCCCGTCAATGACTTATAGCGCCATTATTGCCGATGATGAAAAGGAACTCAGAACCTACCTCAAAAACATGCTGGCCGAAACCTGGCCGGAGCTGGAGATCTGCGGCGAAGCCGTCAACGGCAGGGAAGCCCTCGAAATGGTCGATGCATTTGCTCCGCAGATCGCTTTTCTGGATATTAAAATGCCGGGCTTATCAGGCCTCGATGTCGCTAAAAATATAGCCGGTCTCTGCCGGATTGTATTTATCACCGCTTTTGATCAATATGCCGTCGAAGCTTTCGAACGCGAAGCGGTGGATTATCTGGTCAAACCCGTGACAAAAAAGCGATTGGCGCAAACCATTCACCGTCTAAAAAAACAGCTTCAATCATCCCCGGAACCGCCGGCAGATCTTGCCGAAATGATTACACAGGTTCTTGCCAATCTGCAGATCAATGCCTCCGCGGAGTATCTGCAATGGATAAAAACGCAACATAAAGAAAACGTCCGCCTGATCCCCGTGGAAGAAGTTGATTATTTCCAGGCCGAAGATAAATATACTCTGGTGATAACCCCGAAAGAGGAAGCGCTGATCAAAAAAAGTATTAAAGAATTAAGCCGGGAACTTGATCCGCAAAAATTCTGGCAAATTCATCGCGGCACCATTGTTAATGTATCCAGAATTGAAACGGTCGGACGGTCGCTTACCGGCCGCGGCATCCTGAAACTTAAAAACAGATCAAATTCCCTTACGGTCAGCCGTCAATACCTGCATCTCTTCAAACAGATGTAGTGCCGATTCGATATCAAAGATAATTATGGCGTAACAGGCATCGGGGTCATTGTCCCCGAAATTTCGTTGACGATCGTGATAAACACATTTCCGGAACCGCGAGGAAGCAGAACAGGAAGAGAAGGGAGGAAAAAATATCAATTATTAAGATTACATTTTAATTAAAATTTGTCTTGAAATTATAATTAATGTTTGTATTATGTATTTCATTCTTCAGATATGAAGAATGATTACCGCCTTTTTTAAAATCCATTTAGTTTGCAGTAAAATATTTTGGAGGCTGATGATGAGAGCCAGAGGAATATTTGTATCATTACTGATTATTATTATATGCACGTTGATATTACTTAGCGGATGCAGCGGGGGCAGCAGTGGGGGGAGTGGAAGCAACGATACGTCCAATAGTGGAACTATTGGTTATTATACAGTTGGTGAAAGTGGCACCTATTCATCCCCATGGGGGGATGGATCTTCATCTGCCCAACCCGCAATGGCAGTAAAATTCACCCCATCTTCTTATCCGATTACTATTAAATCTGTAACGATTTATGTCATTAATAATACCGGAGTAGATCAAATGTTCAATGTATATGGATTCAGTGATCTGTCTACCGAAACAGATATATTTACCCCTGTGTTGAATCAAAGCATACCGGATACAGAGAGCAGTACGGCTTATGAAGTAACTATCAATATACCTGCAACCACAATAACAAACGGTAGTTTTTATATTGCCGTTGAGTGGGTAACAAAGCCCTTAAGTGCAGATTCCGGAGCCAACTCGTTCTTTTTATGTACCGACAGCCACCTTGATTATCTAAATACAAATTTCATTAGATTTGAGTCGACTTGGGATGCTTATGAATCTATCAGTGCAACCGGTGGTGACATAGGGATTCTTGTAAACTATTAAAGAAGAGTTTCAACTTTTATCTTTAACGCCGCAATATTTAACAATATTTTGAATTGAAGATTATCATTTAAAAGAGAGTATCGACAGCACGGGCGGCATAAGCTCATTAGCATTTTGCCCAACGTCGATTCAGGATGAATGGACTTTTGTTTGCTCCGAATCACTCAGGGATTTAAAACTTACAAGCTTCTGCTTTTTTTCATCCCACAAATTTAAAGAAAACGATTTGAGGCTTTTGCGGAGGGTCAATGGATTCACGGTTTGTAATATGGGTGATTCATCATAGCACTGCTGCAGCTTATAGTTCGGAATCCGGGGCAGAACATGGTGTACATGGTGCAGGCCGATATTGCCGGAAAACCACTGCAGCACCCCGGGAAGTTTGTAATAAGAACTCCCTTTTAAAGCAGCCTTTAAAGGGTCCCAATCCTTATGACGGGACCAATACACTCCTTCGAACTGATGTTGAACATAGAAAAGCCACACGCCTATAGCCCCGGCAATCAGGATTATCGGCAGTTGAATCAAAAGATAGGTTTTTAAGCCCATGGTCATGCTGGCGCCGCCAACGATCGCTGCAATGCCAAGATTAGTAATTGCAGCGCCATTACGCTCTCGCTTACCTACCCGATTATGCATAAAACGTTGGGTAATCAAAAAAGAATATCCGGGGCCGATGCCGAGGAAAACAAGAGGATGGCGATAGAGTCTGTAGCCCAATCTTTTTGCTCTGGAGGCTGTCGCGTACTCCTCGACGGTCAATGTCCAAATATCACCAATGCCCCTGTGATCAAGATCCGCGTAAGTGCCGTGATGGATGAGATGGTTGTATCGCCAGAAATCAAAGGGTGTGAAGGTCAAAATACCGGCCAGATAACCAAGAATTCTATTTGCGCGGTGCGAGGGGAAAAAAGAACTATGCGCGCAGTCGTGAAAAAAAATAAATAAGCGCACCAGAAAAAGGGATGCCAGAAACATGAGCGGGAAAATTGCCGCAAAGGAATATTTCCGGTTCACTAGATAAACAAGGATAGCCCATAAAACAATATATGGAATAAAAGCGCTGATAAGTTGCAGAATCGCTTTTAGCCAGTCGGGTTGGACATATTGCGATAATGTTTTCCGTAAGGAATGTATTGTTAATTCGTCAGGAACTCCGCCTGTCTGAGTAACCATATCGCACCTCCCGGGAATAGAAGTACGACGATCCATTCGTCGAATCTGATTGAAATATTTTTTGGGCCAAAAATTTACCCAAAATTTAAATAGATGAACTTCGCTTTTTATAAAAGCTGCTATATTATTTTAGCATAATTCTTTTTTAAAAAAAGCAGAAATTACAGGTATCATTGATTATGGATCGGAACCCCCATGCCGGCCAGTCGGCTATAGAGAAAATTTGATATGATTTACTTATTCCAGGTGAACCTTTCCTGTTGCACCGCTGCCGCATCCACATCAAGTTTGCCAAGTTCCATAAGCGCAGACTCCATCATGGGAAGCGGTCCACAAAGATAAAAGGTCGCGTTCCCGGTTATTCCATATTTTACTAAAACATCGCTGCTTAAGCGTCCCTTTTCGTAAAAGACTTCCGGATAATTGCTTCGGGAGTATTTTTGTATATCGTCTTCACGGCTCAGGCAGTAAATGACTTTAAGAGATAATTCATTGGTCATTGCGTTAATCTCGTCTGAAGAAAACACATCTTCCATGCTTTTGTTTACCCAGAAAAGAACAACCTTGTTACCTGCCTTAATATTTCTAAAATGCCGGAGCACGCTTAAAAAAGGCGCAATCCCAACGCCGCCAGCCAGTAATACGATGGATGGCTTAATGTCAATATCTTTACAAAAGGCGCCGAAAGGCCCTTTACATATTAACGAAGTTCCCGGTTTCAAATCAGGGATGAGGGAGGTAAACTTGCCCACATTCTTAATGGTCAGACGTAAATCGGATTCTTCGGGAGCGCCGGAGATAGAAAACGAATGCGGTTGGCTATACCCGTCCGTCCCCATAATCGTGAGGGATGCGAATTGACCCGCCTTTCTGTGATTGAACTTATCATCGGACACTTCCAGATACAAAGAATTGATGTCTTTGTTTTCAGGCACGACTTTAATCACCTTGCACATAACGCTTCTCCTTATTTATTCTATTTTTTTTATGAAAGCCTAATATGTTTTTTCTTTTTTTACTCATCGTATCTGAGTTGATAGCCTTTTTCCCGGAATACTCTCAGGCAGGCGTCTACGACAGTATCGTCATAAAAAATTCCCTTCTTTTTCTCTATCTCTTTAAGAGCTGTCTCAATACCCAGCGCCGGCCGATAGGGACGATGGGAGGCCATGGCCTCTACAACGTCCGCAACAGCAAGGATGCGGGCTTCCATAAGAATTTCATCTCCTTTCAGATTTCTTGGATAGCCTGATCCATCCATTCGCTCATGATGCTGGTAGACAATTTGTGCCAGCGGCCAGGGGGATTCCACATTCTTCAATATTTCGTACCCGCGTTGGGAATGCTCTTTGATCAGTGTCAATTCGATGTCTGTCAGTTTGGCAGGCTTGGATAATATTTCCGCGGGGATGGATAATTTTCCGATGTCATGGATGGAACCGGCCATGCGGCTTCCTTCTATTTTATCCGGAGGTAATCCCATCTCCATGGCGATTGCACAGGTCAGATCTGCAACCCGTGACTGATGACCGGCCGTATACGGATCTCTCATCTCTACAGCGGATACCATGACCTGAACGTTCGCGGCAAAAGCCTTCTTGAGATTGTCAAGGGTCCGCTGAAGTTCGTCATCCGCTCGCTTGCGTTCGGTGATGTTGGTCAAAAAGGCAAGAGTAGCAGGTTTGTCCTTCCATTGAATAACAGCCCCGTTAAGTTCACACCATATTACAGTTCCATCTTTACCAATGACCCTGAAAGAATAAACAGGGGGAACTTCTTCACCTTTTATTCTTCTTATATGATGATTAACGACCATATCAAGATCATCGGGATGGACAAAGTCTGTGAAAGGTTTCGATGTTAATATCTCTTCTTGATACCCCACCATGCCAAGAACAGCAGGATTGACAAAGACTATCTTATCATCCTGCAGGATAAAGATTGCTTCCTTTGCATTATCTACGACCATACGATATTGCTCTTCGCTATCCCGTAGCGCATCCTCGGCCCGTTTGCGCTCGGAGATGTCGCGGGTTACACCCATAATGCCGATTGCCCGCTGATTTTTGTCTCTGATTAAGGAAGCCCTCACCTCTGTCCAAACAGTGGTCCCGTCTTTTCGAATCATTTCCGCCTGAAACGTCCGGGACACGTGAAGATCTCTATGTTCTGATTTTTCCAGTTCCATGATCTCACAGAGGATACTCAGTGCCAAATTCAAGGAGGCTGGCGTCACTGTCTCGGCAGGCGTTTGTTTCATAGCCTCTTCCGGTTCATATCCCCTCAGGAATTTTACAGAAGGACTCAGATAGGAATAAATCAGATTCATATCCATAACGAAAATGACGTCGTGGATGTTATCGGCCAGCAGGCGATATTTTTTTTCACTTTCCTTTAAAGTCTCTTCCGCACGCTTGCGCTCGGAGATGTCACGGGTTACGCCCAGAATACCCACTGGTTTCCGATTTTCATCTCTGATGACTGAAGGCTTCACCTCTGTCCACACGGTAGTCCCGTCTTTTCGTATCATTTTCAATTGAAGCGGTGGGAATATGTTAATCTCTCTATGTTCAGTTTTTCCCAGTTCCACGGCATCGGCTATGGTTTTCTTGACCAGCTCCCAAGAGGCTGGAGTTAATGCTTTGGAAGGCGGTTGTTTCATTACCTCATCCGGTTCGTATCCCCTGAGCATTTTTACGGAAGGGCTGACATAAGTGTAATTCAGATTCATATCCAAAACGAAAATGACGTCATAGACATTATCGGCCAGCAGGCGATATTTTTTTTCACTTTCCTTTAAAGTCTCTTCCGCACGCTTTCGGTCAGTGATGTCTTGATAGATTACCTGAAACTGTCTTGCGCCATTCCAGAATATTTCCTTGCGAAAAGCCTGCACCCGGCGAACTTCGCCATTTTTTCTCACGATGTTTATTTCATATTCAGACGGGCAAAACTCGCCCCGCTCTCTTTTCCCCTTTCTTATCTTGAACTCGGCATAACTCTCCGGCGTGTAGAGATCCTTCAGGGGGGCTCCTTTCAACTCTTCAATGCTATCGTAGCCGTAGATGTCCACAATAGCCCGGTTGGCATAAATGGTATCGCCGTCGGCTGTCACGATACGAACTCCCAGCGGGGACTCATTCAGCGAACGGTGGAAATTATCCTCTGATTTTCTCAATGCCTCGAGAGCT
>Ga0326728_10004083_pt1 | contig 43896 bp, 35 predicted proteins | sample MB3enrmetagenome_FD_207602 | JGI IMG/M metagenome (GOLD analysis project Ga0326728, IMG submission 207602) | Lab enriched peat soil microbial communities from McLean, Ithaca, NY, United States - MB31MN | ecosystem: Environmental > Terrestrial > Soil > Wetlands > Peat | place: USA: New York...
CTGCGGGCCGCAAAATCGGCCCGCAGGACACCGAAAGCCTCCCTCTCCGGCGGTGAAAACACTTGAAAACAGGACCCCAAGAGACAATCAACTGTACGAATCACCGTTTTTCAGCAGCCTGCTAGGGCCGGATCTCGACGGGCGTGCCCACTGGAACCAGGTTCCATATCTCGTCGATCTCTTCGTCGGTGACGGCGATGCAACCCAGCGTCCAGTCGTATAGCCGGTGTCCCGCGCCCACCCAGCCCTTGCCGTTGGGCAGGCCGTGGATCATGATGGCCCCGCCGGGCAAGACGCCGAGACTGGCCGCCCGCTTGTGATCCTCGGCGTTGGGATAGGAGACGTGCAACGCCTTGTGGTAATGGCTCTCGGCGTAGCGCGCGTCGATGACGTAATGGCCCTCCGGCGTGCGGCCGTCGCCCTCCCGCTCCTTGGGCGCAAGACCACCCTAACCCAGCGCCACCTTGTAGGTGCGGATCACTTTGCCCCCAGCCAGCAGCTCCATCACATGGTCTTTCTTGAGGATCAGAATCGAGTCGGCCTTTTGCTGCGGCGCCGGCTGCAGGGCGGGCAGCGCAGCGGCGACGGCGCAGAGTGCAACGCAGAGCGCGGCGCGCACCAGCCTTAGGGTTATATCGGCATGAATTCCGGAAGATTTCATGCGCCCACTCTACTCCGAAGGGCTCTGGTTTGGCCCCGCTGCTGTGGTTCCATCAGCATGGTTCATACTTCAGATATGCGGCGATTAGCTCAGCGATTGGCTCAGCGAGCGGGGTTGGGGATGCTACTGGCTGGGCTGGCAAGCGTCGCGTCGGCTGGCTGGGCGCAATCGAGCCGGCCTGCGCAAGCCTCGACGCACGCGGCGGGCTTGCGGAATTCCGACTGGCAGCACGCCGTCGCTCATGCCGTCGCCGTGGCACCCGAAGCGCGGGTGCTGGTGCTGGAGATCGGTTCGGGCCGCCTGCTGGCCTCGACTCATCTGGCTGAGGCGGGCCGCTCGCTGGCCACTCCGGGCTCGACGCTGAAGCCGCTGATCCTCTACTATGCGCTTTCAACAGGGCGTTGGGATGCGGACCGCAGGATCGCTTGCAGCCGCCAGATGCACATTGGCAGCCACCAGCTCAACTGCACCCACCCGGCGGCTGAGCCCATGGACGCGGAGCAGGCGCTCACCTGGTCCTGCAACTCGTACTTTGCCGAGCTGGCGGGGATCTTGGAGCCGGAGGAGCTGCACAAGGCGCTTAGCGCGCGGGGATTGCTGGCCGCAACGGGGCTGACGCCTGAAGAGAGCGTGGCGGCATTTCGCCAGCCGCGCAGCCGGGAAGAGGTGCAGCTTGCCGCGCTGGGCGTGGAAGGGATTCGCGTGACGCTTCCGGAGTTGGCGGAAGCCTACCGGTCGCTCGATATCGAGCTGGCGGCGAACGCGGAGACCGCAGCGGCACGGACCGTGCGCTGGGGGCTGGCGGACTCGGCCAGCTTTGGCATGGCGGGCGCAGCGGCGCTGGGCGGCGTGCCCATTGCCGGCAAAACCGGGACCGCCAGCGCGGAGAGCGGAGGCGCGAGCCACGGCTGGTTTGTAGGCCTTGTGCCGGCCGAGTTGCCGCAGGTGGTGGTGGCCGTCTACCTGCCCAGGGGACACGGCTCGGATGCGGCTCAGGTTGCGGCCAGCCTGCTGGCGGTCTCGCCGCTGAGGAAGCCGTGAAACGGGCCGCGCGCTTAGTCTGCTTGGCAGCGGGCGCTCTCTGCCTGGCCGCAGGCACTGGGGATGGAGCGGCGCAGCCGGGGCAGACCGCGCCGCGCTCCACCATTCGCGTAGGCCTGTGGACGCTGTGGCGCGATCAGGATGCGACCGTCACGCCGAAAGCCGAATCGACGCTTTGCCGTTGCGCAACCTGCCCCGCGCGGCCGCTGACGGCGATTGCGGTGCGGGCCAAAGATGGCGGGTTGACGTGGACAGAGCAGGATGGCCGCGAGCATCCCTCCACCGAGTTGCTGCTCTCCGGCAGCTACCGGCTTACAGCTCATGGGGAATCGCTGACGCTGGCCTGGCCGCTCAGAATCACGGCGCACGCGGGTACGCTGAGCCTGGTTGCGACTGTGCCGGTAGAGCGCTACGTCGAGCTGGTTGTGGCCGCCGAGAGCGGCGCGGCGGATGGGCAGGAATCCTTGAAGGCGCTGGCCGTGGTGGCGCGCAGCTTCGCTCTGCAACCCTCGCATGGCCACGCAGGCTTCGATGTATGCGACTCGACCCATTGCCAATGGGTGCATTGGCGCTCGACGCCCGAGGCTCATGCGGCAACTCTCGCCACCGCCGGCGAGGTTTTGTGGTTCCACGGCAGCCGCGCCGCGGCGTATTTTCACCAGAACTGCGGTGGGCGGACGGCGGCCGCCGAGGAGGTTTGGCCGGACCGGGCGGCGCGGGAACACGGAGCGCTGGGGCACCTGGTTTCGCGTGCCGATACTTACTGCCAGCGCGCCGGATCGAGCGAGTGGTCGGCAACGCTCTCCCGCGCGGAACTGACCCAGGCCCTGGCCGCCGCCGGGCTGGCCACGCCCGGATGGAAGAACTTGACCGTAGCCAAGCGCGGGGAGTCAGGCCGTGCCTCCGTGCTGCTCGTGGGATCGGCGGAGATTCCGGCGGAGAGCTTTCGCCTGGCCGTGGGCCGCGCCCTGGGATGGAATCAGATTCGCAGCAATTGGTTTGAGGTTGCGGCCGAGGGCGACGGCTTTCTCTTTCATGGGCGCGGCTCCGGCCACGGCGTGGGACTCTGCCAGGCTGGCGCGGCGGAGATGGCGCGGGAGGGGCACGGTTATCGCGAGATTCTGGCCCAGTACTTCCCTGGTGCGACTTTGGGAGAGGAGACGACCGGCGCGAACTGGCAGAGCCTGAACGGCCAGGGCTTTACGCTGAAGACGAGCGAGGCGGCGGACGGCGCGTTTCTTCCCGCCCTGGCGCGCGCCCTGGCTGAGGCGGAGAGCCGCAGCGGGCTTCGCCCCAGCAGCGCAATCACGGTCCGCGCCTACCGCTCCACGCCGGCCTTTCGCGATGCGACGCTGGCTCCCGGCTGGGTGGCCGCCTTCACCGAGGGCGACCGCATTGCCGTACAGCCGCTGGGCATATTGGCCGCGCGCAAACTGCTCGCGGGCACGCTGCGCCATGAGTTTCTGCATGCCCTGGTGGAAGAGCGGGCCACTTCGCAGACGCCGCTCTGGATGCGCGAGGGACTGGTCGAGGTGTGGTCCGGCGATACGCTTCAGGAACGAAAGCCTGCGCTGACCCAGGAGCAGGTCGAGCAGAACCTGGCCCACCCCACAAGCGAAGCGGAGTCGGACGCGGCCCACCGAGCCGCCGGTTGGTATGCCCAGCAGCTACTGAATCGGTTTGGCCGGGAGCAGGTTCTGGGCTGGCTGCGGGCCGGCGTTCCGCAGAGCGCGCTAACTACTCTCCGGTGAGTCGAGCTTCACCGAGGCATGCTTGTCTGGGTCCGGCGGCTCGGCCAGCGCTGGAACGGCCACCGGCACCTCCTCCGCTGGGAGCTTCTGGCGGTTGAAGAGCACCGCCAGCCAGCCCAGCAGCAGAACCCAACTGCTCACAGCCAGGAGATAAGTCGCAATCAGCTTCAGCGCCACGTGCCAGATCTGCGCATGAACCGAACCGCTGGGCTCGGCGGCAAAGAAGCGGCTGGGTAACTCCACGGCCAGCAGCGCCGCCACCAGCACGCCCAGCCACCAGCGCCAGTTCCAAAGCAGCCGAATAACTCTTCGCCAGGGCAGCCGCCATCCCCACTGCCCCGAGGCAACCGCGTATGGAATGATCTTTGCCGGGACTATCACCCAGCGGAAGACCCACTCCACATAAGTCATCCAGAGATAGATGTGTTCATAAGTGAATAGCGTCGCCCGCGCGTGGGCCGAGGCTTGCGAGTTCAGGTAGCCCGCCCATTGCGGAATCTGGTCGTCGCACCAGTCCAGCACCGCCCAGCACGCCGCGCCCAGGGCAATCCAGACCAGCAGCGAAAGCGCGCCCCAAAGCAGCTTGACCCGCTTCCCGTCGTCATCGGCAAAGCTGCGCACCGTCGCGGCCTGCAACTCCAGCGCCGAGATCGCCAGCAGGATGGGCACAAGCAGGCTGAGCGCCACCTGCCACAGGTGCTTGTCGGGCAGGCGCGTCCAGGCAATCCCCGCGAGGAGTAACAGCGCGGTAACAACAAACTGAGCCGCCACCCAGCGCCAACCCAGGCGCAAACGGCGAAACAAATCTCTGAATAAACTCATTGCTGCACCTCCAGGGTTGCGGGATCGGTGGTAGTTTCCACATTCGATTGATACATGGGTCCGGCCTGCGCGGGACTTATGACGAACTTACCGGGATTGACCACCTTGAGCAGGTAGACATACTCACGCCGCCCGTCGAACTCGGTGTTGAAGAAGGCGGCGCGATCGTCGTGGAACTCGCGGCGAGTGAACCAGTCCGCCCACCACGGGGGCCGGCTGTTGATGGAGTAGAGATCGGTGCGATCGATGAACTCCGTGCCCGCCGGAATGGGATCCTCGGCCATCAGATACTTCCAGCTTGTTCCATTCAGCGCCAGGCGGACGGCCACGATGTCGCCCACATGCACCGCGCCTTTCAGCGGAATCAGGTCGTAGGTGATGGGGTCGGTGGGCTTGGGCTGTTTCTTCTGGAGGAGGTAGTAGTCGCGGGTGATATTGAGCGCCAGCTGGCCTTGCTGATAGAGCTTGCGATCCGCCGCGTACCAGGCGCTCTCCGCCGACCAGTAAGTGATGCCGTTGCCGCTCTTGCGAATGGTCACCTGGCCGCCGCCGCCGAGTTGCTCCGCTGTAACCTTGATTCTCCATGGCGCCGCAAAGCCGTCGCCCGGGCCGAAGTGGCGCTTGCCCACGCTCGAGCCGTTTACCAGCACCTCCACGTCGGAGGAGTTAGCTAACTCGCCGCTGAGTGCCAGATAGTCGGTCAGCCCCTCGATTACCATTGCCGTCTGCTTGGTCGATTCCCAGTAACCGCCGCTGCGATGCCTGCCTAGCCACACGGCCGCCTTGGGAAGCAGGCCGCTCGAGCGATCCTCGAGCGCCAGCAGCTTGAGCGCAAAGGCCGTGGTCTCGGCTGAGGTGTCGCCCCAGTAATCGAGCAGTTCGTCGTAGCTTCCGGTCCAATAAGCATCGGAATCGGAGGTCTTAACTCTCTGCTCCAATAGCAGCGCCGTCTCTTTGGCGCGGCTGTCTCCGGCGGCGTCCAGAGCCAGGCCGGTCAGCGCCAGGCCCTCGTCGGTCAGCTTGGCGCGGCTATCCCAGGCCGCATCGAGAGCCTCCTTCGGCGCGCCGCCGGTGGTGGCCAATGCGAAGACCACATAAGCGCGCAGATCGGGAATCATTTCAGGATGCGCGGCCAGCGCGGACTTGAGCCATGCGCGGCCTTTGTTGAGTCGACCACCGTCGTCCAACTCCCAACTCTCCTTGGCCTGGCCCAGGCCGCTCACTACATAAGCCGTCATGAAGACGCGGCTATCGTCGTTCGGCCACCAGCCCCAGCCGCCGTCGTCGTGCTGGAAGCCGTAGAGCCGGTCGAGCCCGGCGCGCACCATATCGTTCAGCGTGGCGCGGTCGATGGGCGACTTCAGATGCAGCTTGTCTACCGCCTGCGCCACGATCAGGTCGGGCAGGAAGCTGGACATGGTCTGCTCCGTGCAGCCCCAGGGATAGCCGGTAAGGTAATCGAGGGCATCGAAGACCGTGCCCGCCACCGAGGGCGCGATGGTCACCGTGAGCCCACGCGAGGGAGCGTCGGAGCCGGAGGTATAATTAAAGGACCACTGGTTCTGCCCTGCTCCAGAGAAGACGACTCCCGAGCCGGTCGCGCGCTGCTTCACGCCGAAGGGCAGCACCGGCAGGGTCATCTCCAGGGCGTCGGACTCCTCGTTGGTAAGCGCCTTGGCGGTTAGCACCGCCTGCCCCGCGGTTCGGGCGCGCACCCGCCACTCCACCACGTTCTCGCCGCGCGCCGGGATATTCACCTTCTGCGTCTGTCCCGCGGCCACGTCCAGCCCGGCCACGTCCAGCGCGAAGGTAACGTCCTTGGCCGCCTCCAGGTAGTTATGAGCGATAACTCGAAGGGTAACTTCGTCGCCCACGCGGAAGAAGCGCGGAGCGGCCAGGCGGACGATCAGGTTCTTGCGCGTGAGCACGCGAGTCACCACGCCGCCGGCCTTGCCGTCGTCGGTCATGGCGCGGATGGTGGTGCGCCAGGTGGTGAGCGAATCGGGGAAGTTGAACTCGACCTTGGCGTGGCCATCCGGGCCGGTACGGATATTGGGATTCCAATAAGCCGTATCCGGAAAGGCCTTGCGCACCTTGGGAATTATAAGGTCCGAGCCGGGCTTGACCTGCGCCATGCGCGGATGGAACTGCGCCACCGCCAACTGCGCCAGCAGCGGCGACTTGGTGCCCGCCTGGCCGGAGAAGAAGAAATCGAAGGATGTCTGCGTCTCGAGTTGCGCCTCGCGCTGAGAGTAGAAGAAGTGTACGATGTCGCCGCTCTCATCGGGACGCACGGAGTAAAGCGCCTCATCCACTTCGCCGAAGCTGAGATCGGCCTGCACCGGCTTGCCCGAGCTATCGAGCGCGAGTATGTCGAAGCTGCCCTTTTCGCCGGGAAGATACCTGGGCTTGGAGGGCGTGGCAGTTATGGTGAGGGTGCGCTCCACCAGCGGAACTTTCAGGCTCTTATGCGCGGTATATATCTGGTCATTGTGGACAAAGAACGCATTGATGACCAGATTGGGCTGGGCCAGCCGGGTAATGGGCACGTCGAATGAAACGCTTTCGCCGGTTGCGTGAAGCAGTTGCCGAGACTGAATGGTATCGCCTTCCGCGGTAACCACAGCCCACGACTCGGGCATGCCAGTTAGCAGAAGCAAGTGGGCTGTATCGCCCACCTGATAACTCTTCTTGTCGGCGACGATGCGGGCCTGGGTATTCTCAATGGCCCATTCACCGCCTCCGTTCCAGATCCATACCCAGGTGTCCGCTTCCACGGTGCGGTTCTCCGGCGTCCGGGTGGTTACGGTCACTTCATAGTCGCCGTTGCCGCTCAGGGGCAGATCGATCAGGGCGCTGCCATCGGCGCCAGTCATGGCGTCGCGGCTGGCCACTGCCGAACGCGTCCACTTGCCGGTGTCGCGATCCCATTGGCTCACCGTTACGGCCGCATGAACAGACGTTTGAATCGGCTTGGAGTCATAGTCCTCAGCCTGCACCTTTACGCGCACCGGGTCGCCGGACTTATAGACATAACTCGTCGGCTGCGCATCGATGTGGAACGACCCATAGGTGGCCAGCACTGTCGCGTGGCCGGCTACTTCGCGATTGGCGGCGTCGGTAACTCGCGCCTCAATGCGGTAATCCATGTCCCGCGGCTTGCCTTCCACGGCCACTGGCAGTGAGACGGTCAGCTTACCATCGGCATCCAGCACGCCTTCCTGTTCCTGCTGCTCGGTCTGATCCCAGGCATAGTCCGAGCCGCCCTCATCGGATTGCTGCTCCGTATCCTCGCTCGAGTCCGCGTCCTCCTCATCCCACCAGTAATGATGCGAGGTATGAACCACGTACTTAACCTTGGCATTGACCACCGGCTCGCCGAAGAAGTAGCGCGCATCGATCACTGCCTGAATCGTGCCGCCCTGAAGCACGCGCTGCGCCGAGGGAGTCACCGTTACCTGGTACTCCGGCTTCTTGTACTCCTCCACATAGAAGCTGCCCGCATTCACCTGGTTCCCATCGCTGAAAACTCTGGCGCTGTAATAGCCGAGGCCGGCGTCGGAGGCCAGCGTCAGGTCGGTGGCCACGGTGCCATGAGGGCCGAGCGGCAAATTCTGGCTGAGCACCGCCTTGTTATCCGCGTCCATCACGTCGAGTTCCACAGACTTCACGGACGGCAGAATCCGGTCGTCGTTCTGTTCCTTGCGGATCACAGCCTTGATATGAACCGTGTGGCCGGGCCGGTAAACGGGCCGGTCCGTATAAACATAGGCCTCCAGGTCGGTCGTCCTGTCCGGCCCAAAGCCATAACTCCACGGAGTTATGATCGCAACGTCCTGCCCATGCCGCGCGAGTATCCACAAATTGTCGATCGTCTTGCCGGTGGCGGCATTGGCGGTTAGCGAAGCCATGCCGCCGGCGTTGGTTGTATCCTTCGACTGCTGCTTGCCATCGGACCACAGAGCCACTTCGGCCTTGGCCACCGGAGCGCCGGTGGCGCGGTCGGCGAGGTATAACTCAGCGCGGTTGTCGAGGGTTCGCTCGACCAATGCAATTTGTGTGACGATGGCCACGGTGTAGGCCTTGTACGTCCCATCGGTAGCCTCGATGAGATAGACGCCGGAGGCCAGGCCGTCGATGGGCAACTGCTGCGTCTCCGAGACGATGGCCGGCGGAGTTACCAGCTTCCAGCGCGCGACCAACTGGCTCTCGTTCAAGAGCGGCACCTGGGCAAATTCCGTGGCGCCCACCACCTGGCTGCGCTTGCCCAGCTTGCCCTGCCCCTCGCGGAAGCTGTCGCGCGCCTCATCGGTGAATTGCCCGCGGAAGAAGTGCCGCACCCGCCACCATAGATCCGCCTTGAAGTCGTGCAGCCGCTCGATCCAGGTGCGCTCGTCGATCCGCTCGGCGGGCGAATAACTCTGCACGCCGAAGCTATGCGGGTCCTTGAGGCCGGCAAAGAACTTCTGCGCATCGCGCACCTTGTATACGCGAAACTCCAGCTTGGGAACGTTGCGCGCGTAGAGCTGGATTTTGACGCTCTCTCCCGGCGCGAAGGTGCGCGAGGTGGAAAGCGAAAACGAACGCGGCGCGTCCTTGGCGGCGGCTGGAAGGGCCAGCGCCAGAACCATTGCCGGAACGAGCGGAAGGGTGAGAAGGGGGAGTCTCATGGATTGCCTCGCAGAATATTCCAGCGGTAGACGCCGAGGAAGTTGGGATTGGCGGAGATAGGCCGCCAGCGCGCGTCGGGGTGATCGAGCAGTTCGGCGAGGGTCACGCGGCGAATCTCTCCGGAGTCCGCGCGGACGGGTCTTGGTCCGTGGGGTGGCTCGCCTTGGCGGCCGCGATCCGGCCCGGTGTGGTAAACCACACCCGGCTCCGCGCCGATGCGTGTGACGATCATCGAATGCCAGGGGGAGGATTGGCCGAACTGGCGGAAGAAGAGCAGGTCGCCGGGCTGAGCTTGGCGGACGTCGCGGCCGACGAGGAAGGCATTGCGCTCGACCAATGTTTTTGCGTCGGCAAACTGGGCGAAGGCTCCATTGCCCACGTCCTCCGCATCGAACGCTCCCGGCTCGACGCGGAACAGCCCCGTCTTCAGCGGCGTGTCAGGATAATGCCAGGCGCGAATCTCTCCCGGCGGCGCCTGTATGTCGATGCCCGTGGTGAGAAACCACGAGTCGTTGTGGCGCTTGAGGGCCTCGCGATAGGCATAGCGCAGCAGTCCGGCGCAATCGGAGATCTCGGCCGGAACCTCCGCGCGTGGACGGACCGCCTGGTAGTCGGCGATCAGCGTAAACCAGCGGCGGAAGACCTCGCGGTCGGCGGGATCGCCGAGGCGCAGGAAATCCGGGGTTCCGTCGCCAAAGCTGTCGCTCCAGCCGCGCGCCGTACTCGCGGAGCCGGGCGCAAACTCAAGGGAACTCGGACGATACTCTGCCCTGGGACGGCGGACGCGATGCTGCGTGAAGACCGCCATGCGCAGGAATAGCAGCAGGATTGCCAGAGCCACAAACGCGAGCAGGAGCAGCCGTCTGAAACCAGCATTCACAGGAGACCATCCCCAACGAATGCTAACATCCTAACGCCAAGTGAGCCATCAAGGCGTGAAAGCGAACCGAACCTGGCAAAAAACCTACTCAGCCGCCGCCCGCGCCGCCCGGCGCTCGGCAAACTCCCGCGGCGTGAGGATGGGCGCCAGATCGCGTCCGGCAAACATATTGCTGAAGAGACCCAGCAGTTCGGCATGGATCAGTCCGTTCGAGGCCAGAATCTCCCGGCTGTCCAGCTTGTACATGCCGCCAGAAAAGTCCGTCACCCTGCCCCCGGCCTCTTCCACCAGCAGAATCCCAGCCGCCGTGTCCCAGGGATTCAGGTTGAACTCCCAGAAGGCATCCACGCGGCCTGCGGCGACGTAAGCCAGGTCCAGCGCGGCCGAGCCGGCCCGCCGCACCCCGTGCGAGCGCAGCGTGAACTCATGGTAGAAGTGGACATTCGGACTCAAGTGCCGCTTGTGACTGGGAAAGCCGGTGGCCACCAGCGCCTCGGCAAGGTCAGGCACGCGCGAAACCCGCATCGGCCTGCCGTTCAGCCTGGCGCCGTAACCGCGCTCGGCGGTAAACAGCTCATCCCGCATTGGATCGTAGATGACCCCGGCCACCAGCGTTCCGTCCTGGCCGGCCTCGAGTCCCGCGCTTCGCTGCTCCAGGCCCAGGGAGACGCAGAATTGCGGGAAACCGTGGGCAAAGTTTGTGGTCCCGTCCAAGGGGTCCACATACCAGCGAAACTCGCCGCCCAGGCGCTCCCGCGTGCCTTCTTCGCCATAGATTCCGTGCTCCGGAAAAGCCTCGCCCAGCCGCGTCCGGATCAGCTTTTCCACTGTCCGGTCGGCCACCGTGACCAGGTCAACGTCGCCCTTGTACTCGGTGGCAACGCCAGCCGCCAGAAACTCGCGCAGCCGCGCGCCCGCCTCCTGGACAATAGCCGAGGCTTTGGGAACCCAGGTAAGCACCGGCTCCACCGCGCCGTTCAAGAAGCGTCTCCGTTTGAAACCGACCCGTTCCCGGCCGGCCGCATCGCGCTCGCAGGCCGCGGTGGACGGCTTCGGCCGGCTTCGGAGATGGTCCGGATCTGATGCTTGTAGATGAAGAGATTCGGCTTTCCCTCGCGCGTCAGGCGCAGCATGGCGTCGTCGAAGTATTCGATCCAGCCGCGCACGGTCTCCCCGTCGCGCAGCTTGACTTGGACGACCACCTGGCGTTCGCTGAGAGAGCGCAGGTAAAGCGCCTCCTGGCCGGTTTCGCCCGGCGGAGGCGTCTTGGAGCGGCGGCGTGAAGATAATGGCGAGGTCATGATGCCATTGTAGACGCATCGCGCCGAAGCGGCGGACTGACAATTGGGGGGATGGATAGCTTCCGAGTAGGCGACCATTCAACCAGAACAACGCTTATCGATTGGTTCGGCCATCCAAGACTGTATCTCGCACCTGCAATTGGGGCAGGACTTGGGCTCAAGCGACTGACAGACTGAAAGCCTTTCAGCATCTGAAACGTCGAAGATTACGTGCACCCTAGAAGCGCAACTCTGAGCCTATTGATTCTTGGTTGTTTCGCGATTATCGCTCACGCGCAATCGAGCGTGGGGGTAGGCCGCAAGACATTCCGAGGCGACGGCAACCTGCGCTTTGGCCGCGCCGTCGAGAATCCCGAGGCTCTGTCCGGCGTTTGGGAAACCTCGGGCGGTCAGAGTGGCGCAGTTGGCATCCATCTGGAACTGACAACCTCGGCGTCAGCTCGCCTTGACCCACCGGCGCGGACTCCGCAAACCTGGCAACATCTCAGTCTTGGTGTATTTGAGCGGAAAGGAACCGAGATTGTTGTAGGTGAAGAGAACTTCTTCGAGGATAACGCTCCCGTAGCCCCTGTTATGCTCGAAAACGGTCACCTTCAACTCCACTACGTTATGCCGGAAGCCGATGTGCCCGGAGCAAAGCGCCTCGCAAAGTTTCTGGGCATCGAAGAACCTTCGGGCGTTGATCTCGACCTGATCTACGGGTCCGATGACTGCTGGCGCGGACGATTCCATCGTGGTCGCTTCGACTCCCAGGTTACTCTCTGCCGGCCTGCCCCAGAACCCGGAACTGCTCCCGACTCGCTGGTCGGTACTTGGTCAATCAGGTGGCTCGGCGGGCGCGACTGCATCCATATCTTCGAGATCAGCCCAGATGCTTTCATCGCATGGTCAGACTCACTTCAGGTTCCGGGCGGTCGCATGTTCTGGCCTATGCTTTACGAGAAATATGGTGTCCTCGCGAAAGCTCATCGTGCGAAAGATGGAGAAGTATCTCTGGAACTGGGCGCGTACAGTCCCCTTTGCTGCTCCCAAACATTCACGGGCAGGCTCTCGACCGACCGCTCATCACTGTCAGGGGCGTTCCTTCCTAGCCCCAATCACATTCCACACGCTGCCCAGTGGACGAGAGCTGCGGGGGACTCTTGTGTGGGCCCCGCCGCAGCCAGAAGCCCGGACCCATAATCCGTCGTCCGCCCCTGGGACGGTCGAACCTGGTGCTTGCTGCGCCATGCCCTAACAACCTTCCATCACCGAGCGGGTCACCGGCTAACCGGAAACTGACCCGCAGCCGGCGATACCGAGAGATCAATCGGAAGTCGCCGAGATCAATTTCCCTTGGCCGGCGAATCCATGTAGTAGCCGGTCTTGTGGCGGATATTGAAGGCATCGGGCGCGGCCCTGGGGATGGTCACCTGCACGCGGTGGAAGGGCCTTCCAGGCTCCTGGTTGTGCGGATAGTAGCCCAGCAGATACTGGGTGCGCAGGTCGTCGCTGACCCGCGCGAAGGCCTTGTCGAGGCCGCCGTCGCTCTCGTAGAAGCTCTTGCCGCCGGTCTGCTCGGCCAGGGTGATGAGCGCGTGCTCGCCGCCCAGGTCGCGCCCGGCGCTGGCCTCGATGGGCACGTCGATGATGGAGTAGATCATCACCTCGTTGCGCAGAGCCTGCTCCAGAGCCTGGGCGTAGGTGGTGCTCTTGGCGGTATCGTCGCCGTCGGAGACCAGGATCAAAACCTTGCGCCCCGCTTTGCCTCCCAGGCGCTGCGATCCCAGATAGATGGCGTCGTAGAGCGCCGTCGCCCAGTCGCCGCGCAACTGGGAAAGCCCGTGATCGATCTCGGCCACCTTGTTGGTGAAGGGCGTCAACTCGCGCACGTCGGTGGCGAATTGGAGCAGGCTCATCTGGTCCTGGGGGCGCAGGATCGCATGGGCGAAGCGCCGCGCCGCGTCCGCCTCCTGGGCCATATCCTTGCGCACGCTGCCGCTGGTGTCGATGGCCAGCGTCAGGTTCAGCGGCAGCTCCGACTGGCGCTCGAAGACCGCGATCTGCTGCGGCCGCCCGTCCTCGGTTACGGTAAAGTCCTCGCGCGCAAGCCCGCCCACAATGGCCCCGTTCCTGTCCGTCACGTTCACGAAGATGCTGACCAGCTTCACGTCCACGCGCAGAGTGGTTTCCTGCGCTACGAGGGGAGGAGACACAAGCGCCGCCAGCGCCAGGACGAAGATCGCGGCCCGCGCCAGCGGAAAGTTGGGCGCTCGATACTCGATCCCAGGTCCCAGAATCGGGACCTGGGGCACCCGGGCCTTGGTGGAAGGGTGCGCGGGGACCCTGCCACGATCATTCCTCATGGGAAGCCTCCGGCGGCGCCACAGCGAGGCCGGCGGGAAACGGCTCGCCCGCCGCCCAAACGGCCCCATCCACAAAGGTCTCTTTCTTCCAGATGGACACGGTCTTCTTGAGCGTGTCGATGAGCCAACGGCAAGCCTCAAAGGCCGGCCCGCGGTGCGCCGCGGCCACGACGATCAGCACGCTGGTCTCGCCTACTTCAAGGCGGCCTAAACGGTGAACCATCGTCACCTGGCGCACCCCAAAACGGATGCGGGCTTCGCCGGCCAAAGCATCCATCTGGTTTCGCGCCATCTCCTCATACGCCTCGTAGTCCAGATAGAGCGTTCGCCGCCCGCGCGAGTTGTTGCGCACCACGCCCTCAAAGACCGCCACCGCGCCGTCCTCGCAGGACTTGGCCGCCGCAATCAGTCTTTGCGCATCGATAGGCTCACGGGTCAGGGCAGACGCCACCGGCCGCTCCCCGCCACGGCCATCGAAAACCTTCGCCGCGCGCCCACTGCCGCCCGAGACCGGCGGCAGCAATCCCACCTCATCGCCCTCGCGCAGCACCTGAGACGCAGCGGCGAACTCGGCATTTACGCTCACCGCAATGCCGCGCAGCAATTGCGCCGGCTGGGGCGCGGCCTGGCTGGCGCTCAGCCGCTCCAGCAGGTCGGCGACCGTGGCGCCCTCCGGCAACTCAACCGTGGCCGCGGACGAGCCCAGCCAATCTTTCAGCACGCCAAAGGGGAGAACACGCACTTGCATCATCGATGAAAAGAATACCGCCTGCCGGTTAGACGCGGCAGGCGGCAATGAGTCGATGATAAGTTCCCGGCTCACACCATCTTGTACAGGAAACCGGTGGGCGTTCCCCACAGGTTGCGAGCCCGGTCCTCATAGAAGATGCTGAATTCTATGCCGCAAATATCGTAGTCGAAGAGGGGAACGCGGTCGAAGGTATAGTCACCGCGCACCGAGTACTCGTCCCCGCTGCAGTCGATCATCAGCGTATCGCCGGTTGAAAGCCGCTCGGGATGATTCAGCAGCATGCAGACAAAGGCAAACACGCCGAGGGCAAACTCGTTGCCGGCCATGGCCACGCGGGTGCGGCGGGCTGAGCAGCCGCGATGGAGCATCCCGGCCTGCGCGGCAACCACCAGAATGTCGTTCCCTTCCTGCTGGTCTGCCAATATCCTCTCCGCCAGCTTGGATCGCTCGCTCTGGCGCAGGTACTTCTCACCCAGCCGGCCGATGATCCGGTTGGAGAACTTGCGCTTAGTAGCCAGTATCCCGATCACGATCTCCACGGCTTCGTTGTAGGTGGGCGCCAGCGCCTGCCAGCGCGGAATCGCGAACCACGCCTCCGCTCCCTCGACCAACGGCTTGCGCGCCAGCTTTTCGTGGCAGTTCCCCAGGCTGGGCATAAGCTTTCTCAGCTCCGTGACCTGAGCCTCAACCGGGCGCACGCGATAGGTGGGAGGATACACCCGATTGGAACCCACCTCCTCGTCCTTGAACTTGTCGCTCACCGTATGGCGGTGGATGATCTCCACCACGGCGGCGGCGATCTCGTGCTTGAGTTTCTTGTCCATGTCCAGCACGGCCTGCGCGCTGTGCCGGTCCAGTTGTTCGATCGCCGTCCGGTAAGCCTCGCGCACCGCTTCGCCCAGAGACTCCTGGAGCAGCTTATTCTGCTGCTCGGTGGTGTTTCCGGAAAGCTGCAGCGGAACCAGCATATGTGTGGCTGTGCTTAGGTTCGCCTGAATGATCGCCATGATCACCGCTTCTCGCGCGCATCCGCGCACTGGATTCTGTGACTCTTATCGGCACAGGCGGCGTTTTCTAGAGGCTTGGATCGCTAATGTTGCTCATTTTTGGAACAGTTGCAGCACATTGGACCCCGGCGATTGCCCCCTCCAACTAGCCCCCTGGAAACGAAAAGGACCGGCAGGTTCGCCGGCCCTTGCACAATTGGATCGAATCAGCGCCTATCGATCCGGCGCTATTGGAATGGCCCAGCCCACCTCTTCGGCTGCGCTAAAGGCAGGCTCCAGCCGCAAGAACAAAGACGCGGTGCCCAAAGGGCGCCCAGGTGGGGCGCCCAGCTTTGTTCCGTGGCGCACACAGCAGGTGGAACTGTTCTTGAAAAGGCTGGGAAGACTAACTGAGGAGAATGGGAACGGCTGGACCTTCGACCAGCGGCTTCACCACCGGAGCGTCGGTCTTGACGTAGGCGATCTTGCCCGCATCGATCTCATCCTGGGCGATGCGGCAGGCTTTGGTGGACTGGCTGTGGACAAGAGCGTGGGAGCCGCTCTGCAACTGCCGGGCGCGGCGGGCGGCTACCAGAACCTTGCGGTAGTTGGAGTCGAAACCGGTCTCAATCGTCATTGGTGTCCTCATGGTCGTCAACGGAGTCTTCCTCGTCGGAGTCCTCCCCAAAGTTGAACTGCTGCTGGCCGGTAGAGCCCAGAATGCCAAAGGCCTCCAGCACCGGCTTGAGCCTCTCCTGCGAGTTGGACTGCAGACAGGCCGCAGCCACCTCCAACACCCGGCGCGAACGGTAGGCGATGGTCTCGCCATTGCGATAGAAGCGTTCGGCGAGCACGATGGCCTCCAGTTGCGCCACCGCCCGGTCGAGAATGTCGTTGACCAGAATATACCCGTACTCGCGATAATTCTCAATCTCCCGTCTGGCGGCGTTGAGCCGCCGGTAGAGTTCCTCCTCATCGACAACGCCCTCGGCGCGGCTGCGATTGCGCAGGCGGGTGCGCAGAGCCTTGGGGTTGGGCGGCAAGACAAAGATGCTGACGGCCTCGGGCATCTTGGCGCGCACCTGCGCGGCGCCCTGGACGTCGATATCCAGCAGCAGATCGTGCCCTGCGGCGCGCGCCTCTTGAAGCGCTTGGCGGGCGGTGCCGTAGTAGCTGCCGAATACCTGGGCATGCTCAAGAAAGACGTCCGCCTCGATCATTCGCTCGAACTGCTCGCGGGTAACGAAGTTGTACTCGCGCCCATTCTCCTCGGAGCCGCGCGGCGCCCGCGTGGTCCATGAAACGGAGAAGTCCACGCCGCCGACCTGCTTGCGCAACTCGCTTACCAACGTGCTTTTTCCCGAGCCCGAGGGCGCCGAAATAATGAAGAGAATGCCTGCCACGTTTCGATTGCCCTTCAGTCCATTGTGCCGACGATTCTATTCCACGTTCTGAATCTGTTCACGGGCCTTTTCGATCTCTGCCTTCATGGCCAGTCCCAATTCGGTAATGCGGGTTCCCTGGCCGACTACCGCGGCCGTCTTCGCGAGCAGCGTGTTGGCCTCGCGGTTCATCTCCTGAAGCAGAAAATCCAACTTTTTGCCCACTTCGCCCTCGCCGGCCAGCAGCGCGCGGAAGTGTTCGATATGCATGTGCATGCGGGTCAGTTCCTCGGCAATGTCGCTGCGTTCGACAAGCACGGCAACTTCCTCGAGCAGCCTCTGGCGGTTGAACTCCGGCCCGGTGGCCGCCAGCAGCCGCTGGGTCAGCCGGTCCTGGTAGCGCTGCTCGATCTCGGGCCGCAACCCGGCCACTCCGTCGGTGGCTTCGGCCAGCCGGTCCATGGTGGCGTGGAGGCTGGCCTCCAGCGCCTCGCCCTCATGCGCCCGCATAGCTGTCAACTGATCGAGCAGCGGCCCAATCTGGCCCAGCGCGCTTGCCGCCAGATAGGGGAGATCCTCTTCGCCGCGATTCTCCGGCTGCAGGGCGCCGGGCAGGCGCAGCACGGCGTTCAGGTCCGGCTCCGCTCTGGTGCCGTATTCATCGCGCATCGCGGCGAAGGCGGCAAAATATGCGGCCACCAATTCGCGATTGTAGCCGGCCCTCTGCTGGCCGGCGCGATCGACGGTAAGCGTCAGCTCGACGTGGCCGCGAACGAGTTTCTCCTTTAGCGTCTTGCGCAGATCCATCTCCAGTTCTTCCAGACCGGATGGCAGGCGCAACTGCGCATCAAGAAAGCGGTGATTGACGCTCTTCACGCTCAGCGTGTAGCTGAGTTGATCGTGAACTCTAACTTGAACCCGCGCAAAACCGGTCATGGAATGAATCGGCATTGTCCGCTGCTCCTGTCACTTCTTTGGCCCGGCGGCGAGCGCCGGCTCCAATCCAGGCAAATAGTTATCCAGATGATACGGCAGTTGAGGTTCGGGGACTTCCATGAATTGTAGTTGATAGAGCCGCTGATAGGTGGACGAGGAAATCAACAGCTCTTCGTGGGAACCTATGGCGGTAATGCGCCCGTCTTCGAGGACGGCGATGCGGTTGGCGCGGCGAATGGTCCCCAGCCGATGCGCGATTACCAGTACCGTGCGGCCCTGCATCAGGTTGGCCAGCGCCGCCTGCACCAGTGACTCGCTCTCTGCGTCCAGCGCCGAGGTGGCCTCATCCAGAATCAGAATCGGCGCATCCTTGAGGATAGCGCGCGCAATGGCTAGCCGCTGCCGCTCGCCGCCGGAGAGCCGGAAGCCCTTCTCGCCGATCACCGTATCGTAGCCCTGAGGCATCTGGAGGATGAAGTCGTGCGCCAGGGCGTTGCGGGCGGCCTTCTCCACCAGGTCGAGGTGGACCTCCGGCTGGCCGTAGGCGATGTTGTTGCGCACCGTGTCATTGAAGAGGATGGTCTCCTGCGTGACCTGGGCAACCTGGCGGCGCAGCGAACCGAGGGTCAAGTCCCGAATGTCGTGGCCGTCGATGAGGATGCGGCCCGAGGTGACATCGAAGAAGCGCGGAATCAGGTTGACCAGCGTGGACTTGCCGGCTCCGCTGGGGCCCACAAGCGCCAGCACTTCGCCCGGCCGCAACTCGAGATCGACGTGGTGCAGAATCTGGTGCTCACCCTCCCCGGTCGAGTAGGAAAAACCCACGTTCTCAAACCGGACGGATTGCGCAAAACCCTTCAATGTTACCGCGCGGTGCCGTTCCTTCACGTCGTCCTCGGCGTCGAAGAAGGCGAAGATCGACGACGAGGCGCCCAAGGCCTGCTGGAAGCTGTTGTAGAACGAGGCGAACTTGCGCACCGGGTCGTAAAGCTTGAAGAGGGCAATGATGAAGGTGATGAAAACTTCAGCCGTCATGCGGCCGTGCTGAATCTCATTGCGGCCAATCCACAATAGCAGCGCGATGGCCACCGATCCAATGGTGTCCATCAGCGGCGAACTGATGGATTGAATGCGCACGCTGCGCAGGTTGGCGCGGAAAAGCCGGGTGGCCGCCTTCTTGAAGCGCAGTATCTCCCACAGCTCGGTGTTGAAGGCCTTGACGATGCGGTTGCCGGTGACGGTTTCGTGCAGGATGTTCTGGATTTCGGCCAGCTTGTCCTGCCCGGTGCGGGTACGTTTGCGCACCGAGCGGCCAATGCGCCGTGAAGATGTGATAACCACGGGCACGAAAAGCACAAGCGCCCAACTAAGCCGGCCTCCCAGGGCAATTACCAATGCAATCGTGGCCAAAAACGTGAATAACTGTTGCAGAAACTCGCCCAGCACCGCGCTGACCGCAGTCTGCACGCGCTCGACGTCGTTGATAAGCGTGGAGAGGATGGTGCCGGTGGGGTGCTTGTGAAAGAAGCTGGAAGAGCGGCGGAGGATGGTTTCGTAGAGATCATTGCGGAGGTCGGTGATGGTGCCAAAGCCGGCGTAGTTCACCAGGTAGGTGCCGGTGTAATCGCACAGGCCCTTGATCACGGTGGAACCCACGAGGGCAAAGGCCACAACCGCCCAGGCGTTGTGCATCCAGTGCGGGACAAAGCTATGCACGTCGAGCTGCCATCGCGGCGGGGCAAAGGGAAACAAGGGCAGCGCATTCGTCTGATTCTGCGGCCTGAGGACTACGCCGAGGATCGGCACGAAGAGCGCCATCCGCAAGGCATCGAGCAGGCCCACCACGGCGAGCAGCAACACGCCGGGCAACACCTGCAGCCAGTAGGGAAGGCCGTAACGCAGCAGGCGCAGAAAGTTCTTCATGCCGTTTGGACCGCCTCGCGGCCGCGTGACTCGGGGACGAGCGATAGCCGTTGAGTGCAAGACCCCATCCCGGTATTGTATCCGGCTCCCGTCAGGGTGCGCCAAGTTACGTTTCTGAAGCCGGGGGGCTGAAGCAGCCTTAGTTGAGCGCCCGCCGAATCACCGCGCCGATGCTGGCTCATGCTCCATGATCGCCTCGTAGAAGGCACAGTACCCGTCCGCAACCGCCTCTGCGTCGAAGCGTTCCAGGTTCTTGAAACCGGCGGCGCGCAACTGCTCGCGGCCTTTGAGACCCACTGCAATAGCCGTCGCCGCGGCCTGCGGCTCCGCTGGATCGATGAAAACTGCGGCTTCGCCCGCTACCTCCGTCATCGGCGGACGGCGCGAGGTAATCACCGGACAGCCACACGCTTGCGCCTCCAGGATCGGCCAACCGAACCCCTCTTCGAGCGAGGGAAGCAGCAGAGCCAACGCGTTCCCATAGAGCGCCTGCAACTCCTCGTTGGTCGTGTCCACGGCCTCGATGACGCGGTCTTCCAGACGCTCCCGGTGGATCGCGGCCCGCAGTCCTCCAGGCAGTGCTTTGCCGGCCATGACAAGTCTTGCGACCGAAAACTCGTCCATCCCGGCCAGCAGCGCAAAGATGCGCACCACGCCTGCCCGGTTCTTGTACCACTGGTTTCCGCCCACATGCAAAAAATAGCGTTCGCCGGGCCTCAATCCCAGCCGGGAAGCCAAGTCTTCGGAAAGCGCCGCGCCGGGCCGGTAACTCCAGTTAAGCGCAAGGTAGACCACGCGCAGCTCGGCGCAGCTCTTGCCCGTCTCTCCCGAATCTTTGCCCAAATCCTTTACTAGCGCCTGCAAATCGTGGGCCGTCTTTCCGGAGTCGCACAGCACGTAACGCGCCCTGCGCAGGCCGGAGAGAATCCAGCGCTGCAGCAACCGCCCCGACCATCCTGTACGCGCCTGTGGAAACTCGCCCCGTGCCGCGCGGATGGCTAGCACATCGTGACAGGTGATCAGACTGGGCTTCCCGCGTACCGTGCGCAGATACATTGAGTTCGAGTGGTCAAGAACATGAACCAGATCGTGAGACCGCGCCAGGCGGCGCAACCGTGACGGAAAAAGCAGGAACTTGTCCAGGTAGCCGGAATACTTCTTCAGCCAGGGGTTCCAAGCCAGCCGCGAAAAGAACGCCCGTGGCCCAGCTACGGTGACCTGATGGCCGCGTGCCTTCAGGGCGCGCTCCAGCCAGGCTGCGTAACGCAACATGCTCTCCTGACTGTCCGGCTCATAATTCGCCACAAGAAGAATCCGCATGAGTCCACCCAATTATCGGGTCCGATTCACCTTCACGAAGCAGAGCCCGTTTCCACGATCGGACCGGCAGCTCCGGCAGTGGAAACAGGCCCTGAAGATCGGATAAATTCTTAGAAACTGATCTTTCTTTCAGGGAACCAGGTAAGTTGGATCGTGGTTGTGGTGACGGTTTGCTGGCCGGCGGGGTAGACGGGGCTGCCGGTGGGATAGATCGGCGCCTTCCAGCGCTCGTAAGCGAAGTTGCCGTTGATCTCGAAGTTCTTGCCGATGCGCTTGACAGCCTGGAAATTGATATCGTTCAGCGTCGTTCCGCCGGGAATGAAGTCGTTCGTCGCCTTCTGGTTGCGCACCCCCGCCTGGAACCACTCGTTGCCGCTCAGATGGTAGGTGATCCAGCCCTGGCCGCCCTTGTCCTCGCGGCCGATCCAGTCGCCGAATAACTGGCCGTTGTTCGTGTAGCCTTGTTGCTGGAGACTTTCGTAGTACATAAAGTGGCCGGCTTGAGGATAGCCATCGGTCATATGGCTGGGATCGCTGAGGCGCACTGGGGGCGCGGTGGAGGCGCCTTCAGCGCGTATGTCCAGTTTAGGAATGCCAGGAACATGGGAGAGATACAGGCCTGGACGCCAGGAGGCGCGGCGCGGAGCGTCGATGGGAGAGAGATCGTCATGCACTTCTGAGTCGCAGTAGAGCGTCAGCCAGTTGCGAACGAAGGGAAGCCGGTAGGAGAAGTCGAATGCGCCAAAGCGCGCGCCCGGACTATCGCGAGTGCCTTCTGCTTTCCCGGCGGCGGAGAAGCTGAAGAAACTCTTCAGGAAGGTGTGCAGGGTGATGGGTTCAATCCCCTCCCCGCCCCAGATGACAGTGCGCTCGAAGCCGAACTCCAGGTCCGGCGTGGGTTTGAAGCTGACCTTCTCCACATGCGTCCAAGGGTCGTTGGGATAGGTGTGCCCCTTGAGCGAGCCGATCAGGAACTCATAACGGAAGGGGCCGGTTAGCCGGGAGAGCAGCGGAATCTGCAGCGGCTCGATGCGGTTGATGCGGAAGGAGTAAATGTTTTCGGCGTTATTGGAGTAGGCCATGCCGCCACCCAGCCCCGGACCCAGCCAATCGTCCTGTTTGCCGAAGGAGATCTCGTGGTTCAGGTAGTGAGCGGAGGCATAGGCCTCTACGACGCGTCCCTGGGTGGTCGTGGCGATGGGTCCCGTCGGGATGGTGGTCTGGATATAGGGGAGTCCCGTGGCTGGATTGATGGCTATCGGCAAAAGGCTTACATCATCTGCCGCGAGCGTCTGGGTCAGCGCAGCCGAGTAGCCGGCGGCCGAGGGCGCGCCCTGAAACTCGCCGCGCGCGTAGAGCAGGAACCGGCCGGCGGACGCATAGCCGCTGGCTCCGGAGTAGTCATTGAAACCGCCCTCATAGGGGCGTCCGTAGTCGTTGATGACCGTCGAGCCCAGATGATAGCTGTCGCGAAGCGGCGTGCCGCTGATGGCCCGCTCCACGGAGTAAACCGACTCCACGCGCGTGCCGCCCTGATGCGTCAGGCAGGGGCCCTGCATGTCGTCGCGCAGCATGTGAATCAGCGCATCGTAGATGCCCTTTGCCTCGTCAGTGGCTGGACTCGCATCCTCTTCCTCGTCCTCGATGCGCTCGCCCGTCTCTTCCAGCGCGTGCTCCAAACTCGAACGCGTCCACGGGCGCATCCCCAGGTAGACGCTATCTACATAGCCCAGCGAGTAAAGCCGCAGCACCGCGGGATAGACCCAACTGTCGACCGGAATGTATGGCGAATCCAGTACCGACGGTTCGCAAACGGTCTCCGGTAGGCCGGAGTCGCTGCTCTGCTGCCCCGCCCCCGCTCCGGTCCCCGCCCTTCCAGCCTGTCCGGGTGCCAGCGCGCTGCCCGTTACGAGCACAAGCCCTGCCAACAACCCTGCGCGGTAAAAAAAACCTATCCTGGCCGAACGTCCGCTCGATTTCATGCGCTTACTCGCTCCCTCGATATCTGTGCGCCCATCTCCGGTTATAACTGTAGACCGATGACCCCGGCGCGAACTTTCGGCGCAGGCTCAACTCGCCCCGCGCCCTTCGCTCCACTATTGAACTGTCAATCGTTTAAGTGGTCGAAGCGCTCGATCCAGCCACATTGTCAACATACCATTTATAGGCTTCCTTCATGCCGGTTTCAAAGTCCGTCGCAGCGCTCCAGCCCAGGGCGCGCAGGCGGCTTACATCCATGACCTTCCTCGGCATGCCGTCGGGCTTCGATGTGTCCATCTTGAATGTGCCCTCCCAGCCGGCGATCCTGGCTATGCTTTGGGCCAGTTCCAGAATCGTCATATCCCGTCCGGTGCCGACATTCAAGAACATCTCGCCCGAGTAATTCTTCATCACAAAAACGCAAGCGTCGGCCAAATCCTCGGTGAACAGGAATTCGCGTCTCGCCGTCCCGCTGCCCCACAACTCGACCACCGGGCTGTTGGCGCTCTTGGCAGCGTGGATCTTCATGATCAGAGCAGCCACCACATGGCCGCTTTGCGCATCGTAACGGTCTCCTGGACCGTAAAGGTTGGTCGGCATCACGGAAACGAAATCGCAGCCATACTGGCGGCGGAAGGCCTCGCATAACTTGATGCCCGCAATCTTGGCGATCGCATACGATTCATTGGTCGGCTCCAGCGCTCCTGTCAGCAGCGCCTCTTCCCGCATCGGCTGCTGCGCAAGCCGCGGATAGATGCAGGACGAACCGAGGAACAGCAGCTTCTTGACGCCCGTGCGCCACGCCGCATGGATGACATTGGATACTATGACGACGTTATCGTACAAGAACTCGGCGGGACGCGTCGAATTCGCCATAATGCCCCCCACCGTCCCGGCGGCAAGAAAGACGGCGTCGATCTTTTGATTCGCCATCCACGCGTTGACGTCCGCCTGACAGAGCAAATCCAGTTCTACGCGCGTCGCCGTGACGATTTCGCAACTCTCCCGCGCCAGGCGCCGCGCAATCGCAGAGCCTGCCATGCCCCGGTGTCCCGCTACCCAGACGCGCCGGCCTGTCAAGTCGAAGCTACTCATGATTAATCCCTTCCACGTAAGATTCCGCTTCTCAGCGGTGAATTCCTTCAACCCAACCAGCCAAAACTAAATGAAGTGCGCTGACAAACAGAGGGTGCATATATACTTCACAATTCATCGCGTTGAATTCTCTCCTGGCGTGACGTCTGGATAAGTGATCGAGGGGCTCTTCTTCCATTCGGGAGTCTCATCTCGAATTGTGCGGAACTCTTCAATGGTGTAGACCGAGCGGCCCATGTAGGTCGCTACAGGAAGAGGGGGATTCGCCATGGCGCGAATGAAACGCTCGACCGTCACATCGTCCCATTCCGGATGAATGACGCCGCCGTGCGGACAGCCGCGGCGATAATACGACCCGAGGCCAACCTGCGGCTTGCCGGCACGTCTAATGCTCGCTAATTCAAAAGCTGTCATAAAGTATTTCATCGCTTCGAACATGACTCGATTAACCAGCGTGGCTTGAGTGTCAAACTCTTCAATGTCCACTTCACGTTGTAGCAGAATATCTCCAGTGTCGCATCCTTGATCAATATAATGAAAGGTAAAACCAGCTTTACATTCCCCATTGATTAGCGCCCATGTAAGACTGCTGCATCCTCTATACTTAGGTAGTAACGACGGGTGAAGGTTGAATATCCTGGCTTCGCAAGCCTCAATTACATGCTGTTTGATTAGATTGCGGTAGTGAACACTGGCTATTACATCCGGACGGAACGGCAGTTTCGACGCCGAAATATCCTCCACTGAACAAGGAACTTGTATCCGCTTGCAATAATTTAGGACGGAGGAGATGTACCATGGAGCAGGATGCGTGTAAACGAACACTTCGTGTTCTCGATGTAGCAGTTCAATGGCCTTGCACCCTGACCACCCATAACCGGCTATGATAACCTTCATTGTATCCCTCCAAGAGCTACACAGATCAAATCGCTACTACGAAACATACTCCTCCTCCAGGGCCGGCCAGCACAGTAGTGCCAACTTGGAGTGACAGGTTGAATTTCAAGCGCCATAGAAATCTATCTTCGTGCCTGCCGGATAGCGCCGGCAATGTATTCAAGCTGGGAGCCGGTCAGGGCCGAGAAGGTGGGCAGGTTCATGCCGGCCTCGCTGAGAGCATCCGTAAGCGGCAGCACTTCGCCGCGGCGCTTCGATTCCTCGCGGAAAGGCGGCAGCTTGTGAAGCGCTACGAAGAACGGGCGTGTGTCAATCCCTTTTTCCGAGAGCAAGCCAATCAATTCATCGCGCGAACGGCCATACTCGTTCGCCTCAACGGTGATAGAGAACAGCCACGGAGCCCGTTCAGCCCAGGGCGCAATCGGTTGGAACCCAATGCCAGGAATTCCGGCCAGCAACTCCCCATAAGCAGCGAAGATGCGCCTGCGGCCCGCAAGGATTTGCTCCCGCCTGTCCAGTTGCGCGCATAGAATCGCGGCCGCCAGATTGGTGAGGCGGAAGTTATAGCCCGTCACAGGGAAATAATACCGGCGCAGGGGATCCATGCCCTGGCCGCGCAGCGTTCGCAACCTCAATTCGAGATGCTGGTCGTTGACATTGACCGCGCCGCCTTCACCGCAGGTGATGATTTTGTTGCCGTAAAAAGAGAAGGTGCCCAAGTTTCCGAGCCCGCCTGTCGGGCGGCCCTTATAGCGGGCGAAATGAGCCTCCGCGGCATCCTCCACGACCCAAAGCCCATGGACGGCCGCAACATGATTGATAGCATCCATGTCGGCGGGATGACCGTACAGATGGACTGCGATAATACCTTTTGTACGCCGCGTGATGCTGCCTTCAAGCAGTTTTGGGTCGATGCACCAGGTCTCAGGATCGATATCTACAAAGACCGGCTCTGCGCCGACATAGCGAACCGCGTTTGCCGTGGCAATGTAGGTAAGCGACGGAACCAACACCTCATCGCCGGGCCGCACGTCCAGGCCCAGCAATGCGAGGTGGAGCGCAACTGTTCCGTTGCATACTCCCATCGCGCCCTTCGTGCCGCAAAGCTCCGCAAACTCGGATTCAAATCGATCGACGAAGGAGCCCGTGGAAGATATCCAAGTACTGCGCAGCGCCTCCAAAACGTTTTGCTCTTCGCAACCGCTAAGGTCGGGCACGGCAACGGGAATTCTCATCGATGCTTTGGAGACACTCGGCATTTTGTCAGTTGTGCTCATCTGGAGCCTCCTGCGTTCGGCATGAGTTCAGTGGGATTCTAATAGAATGAGCCAAGGCCTTTTCCGATTCCGCGTGAGGGACAGCCTTGACTTCCACGCGAGGCCTAACCGTCACCCAGTGGGCAGGCGCGGTTGCGGGAGTGGACTATCATGGTGAACTGTGTGGGTGGCGGGATCTTTCTGCACGGTGCCCCGCAAACCGGCAACCTGCTCGAAGAGAGAGAAATATCCGCGAGCTGTTTTCTTCCAGCAGTAAATGCGAGGCACGATTTCTTTTGCTGCCGCCGAGCGGCGGCGCGCCTCCTCGCCATTGCTTGCCACTTCGGCAATGACGTCCGCCAGGGCGCTGCTGTCGTAAGTCGGAAACATCCAGGCATTGCCTTGAATCAATTGCATCTCCTCCTCATAAGGCGGAGTGCGCGAATAGACGACCGGACAGCCAGCCCGCATGGCCTCACGAGCTGGGAAGCTGCCGGCCTCCGTTATCGTTGGAACGATGAGCATCGTTGCGCTGCGATACAGGCATTCAACTGTGAAATCGTCGACGAAACCGAGGCTGAAGTAATCGGACCCATTCCTGAGCCCCGCTCCTTCGCAAAACGCGAGTATCTTTGAGACATACCCCTGGGGCCTCCGCCTGAAATGCCCGGCGGTGTTGCTCTCGTTGAGCGCATTGCTATTGGGACCCACGCAAACCACTGGGATGCGCAATCCGCGATCGCGCAGCTTTGTGACTGCCTCAAATACCACCTGCTGGTTCTTGTGCTCAGTGATCCAGCCCACAACCAGCACGAAGCGCTCCGGAAGACCGCTGCGTTTACGAAATGCTTCTACCTCCCCCGCCGTTGGCTCCCTTTCAGCCGAGGGAATGCCAAGGCGAATGATGCGCGCTTTGTGAGCCCACGCGGGGTAGAATCGCTTCAAATCATCCGCGACGAATTGGCTTGATACCACTACCTGGGAACAAGCCTCGAACCACTTTGGAAGTTGAGAGTCGAGCAGGCGCTGAGCCGCAGGAGTCGTCGATAGCCCATGTTTGAAGATGAAGTCGTGAGTCGTGGCGACTATGGGCATCTTCAGCCGGGGTGGATCGAGGAAATAAGGGTAACTGAAATAAGCAACATCAAAGCGGTTCTTGCGAAGATAGTATTCAATCCAGGGCTGCGTGTCGCCGCAATAGGCTCTCCAGCGGTCAGGCCCATGGGAACTGATAGCATTGGCGAACGTCCTCTTCAGCCCGCCTGTGAAAGGTATTCCAAACACACGGCGGGAGGCGCGGAGCCAGCCCAAAGCGCGTGAGAGCGAGTTCTCCGAATCGATATATTGCACGCGCAGATTCGGAGCCAGAAGATGCTGCGGCCAGGGCACGTGGATACCTGCCGAATTCGTCCTGGCCCGGACCAGAACTATCTCCCAATCGTCTGTGATTCGCTCTTCAATGACACCGCCTATAAACCCATGTAGGAAACGCTCGACGCCCCCGGCGCTGATAATAGGTTCGATGATGGCTAGCTTAGGCATGATGATTCAAGGCTCCTTAGGCTTGACGAATTCCATAGTGATGACTCCGATTCCCGGCAGCTCTCGGACATGCTCAAAATAGCGATACTCCCGCCCCATCATGAATGATTCACGCCAAAACGGATACTGAACATCCCGAACGCAATCTCGTCCTGAGTGTAATCCCTCTTCATTGCATAGCCTCTCATGGATTTGGCACGCGGATCGCATACGCCGTAAAAGGATCGGCGAAAGGTCTAGGCGCACCACCGTTGGTTCAGATTACAACATCTTCTCCAGCCGATCCATCGAGCTGTCTCATTTGTCCAAGCTTTTGAGGATTCGGCGCTAACAACCACCTAGCCAGCAGAGGAACCAACCAGGTCCAAAAGCATACGGTTACGAAACCAATAGAGATCAGAGCGCCCAGCAGCCCAAATCTTGGAGCTAGAATGATCGTGAGCGCGACCGTGGTCACCCCATTGAACGCGACGAAGGCGACTTGAATCCAGATGCGGTCCATGATCGTAAGAAGATCCGTGAACGATGTCACCCAGATTGCGCTAGCTAGAACCATGCCCTGGGCTATCCAGAGAGAAGTTGGGAAATTGAAATCCACCCGGTGAAGCCAAACTCGCAGAATGAAGTTCCCACCGAAGATCAGGGTGAACGCAACAGCGGTTGCAATCGACATGCGCACTATCAGCATCCGGCGGAACGCGGCCTTCATCCAGCCACTATCTCCGCGTTCATGTGCTTCACGAAATGCGGGAACGAATCCGGCTGTGCCTAGCCCCACAAAACTGGAAAGCGTCACGCCGAGCCGCCAAATAATCGAGTATTCCGATACAAGCTTCAGGCTGGTCACATGGGCGAGAGTGATCATTTGGGTCTCATTGACCAGAAGAGCGCCGATCTGAAAGAGGAAAAGGGGCGTTGATGTCCTAAACAAGCGGCGCAGGGCGCGGCGCGAAACGTAGCTAAGTTGGGGAGTCAGCCACGGCATTTCTCTGCGCATCAGGTAAAGCAAGTTTATGATTCCGATGACAACCCCTGGGCCGGAGAAGGCGAAGACCAGCGAAGGAAGACCGCCCTTGGTCCAAATAACCAAATACAATGCTGCCAGAGTGGTCAGGGCGCCGAGGGCCGAAAAGAGATTCACCATGTAGCTTTTTTGGTAACCGGCGTAGATTTGGCGCGTTATGGAAAGCGGTAGATTTGCCAAAACACAGAACAAAGCAGCCAACACTGTCCACATGACGGTTCGCTGCGCGATGGGAATCCTTACCGCCAGTATCCAGGACCAGGGAATCCACGCGGCGCAAAGTGCGACCGCTAACCCCAGCGTCATGGAAATACCGACAAGGACAAAGAAGGCCGTGGACACGTAGCTCTTCGCATCTTCCCGATTTTCCTTGCCATTGGCCTCAGACAGAGCATTGACGAGGCTGTTTATGATGCCAAAGTCGCAGAGACTCGTCCAGGCAACAAGCGACGTAACCACAGCCCAAAGGCCGTACTTTTCCTTTCCGAGATATGACAGCGCAAGCGGGACCGTGATCAGACCCACAAGCGAGGATAGCGCCCTTACGGCCAAGTTGGAGGAGGTAGTCAGCAGAATACGGCGGTAGCGCTCTTTCGAGCGCCCCCCCTCAGTCGTCGTATCGAACGGGCGGAGGCGAAACAGCACTAACAAGCGGGCGAACTGCTGCAATGCGTTGACCACTGACTCCTCTAGAGCTTCGCTAACCGGGTTGAGACATCGCGTAATGACTCGGGAATCAACGCGTTCAGCGCGGATTGCATAGACATAGCACCTGCATGCGCAAGCATAAGAAGTAATCTCAGCTATTCCGTAACTCAACCATTTACTGCGTCTTCATACGCTTTAAGTGTTAGCGTTGCTGTTGTATGCCAGCTATAAAGCTTAGACCTTCGGAGGCTTCGCGCCGAAAGTTCCGCGCGCAAGGAAGACGAGCTAAGTATTTCCGTTAACGCTATAACTATAGAATTCAGGTCATCTGGGTCAATCATTACTGCTGCATCGCCGACAACCTCCGGGATGCTCGTCCGGTTCGATGCTATGACAGGAACCCCACAACTCATCGCTTCAAGAGGAGGTAAACCAAACCCCTCGGAAAAGGATGGAAAAACGAAAACCGATGCGCCTCTATAGACGTCGCCGAGAATTTCGTTGGACACGGCCGGTATATTAACGATGCGGCCAACTCTCTCGCTTGCAATCGCGGCTAACGTGGCTGCCTGATATCCTATGGCCGGATTAAACCGTCCGACGATAACCAAATCATAGGCATGCTTCAACTCCTGGTCGAGCTGTTGATAAGCCTCTACAAGTCTAATAATTCCCTTTCGTTGTGCTGTTCCACCCACATACAAGATGTAGGAATTGTCGAGACGGAATTGCGTTCGTAGATGATCGATTTCCGAGCTTTTGCTTGCCGTCGTCAATCGGGAACTTGGCGCCTCGGGGGTTACCGTAATTCGTTCGGGTAGGATATTCAGCGCATCTGCGATGCGGATCTTTGCATAATTGGAAACGGTAAGTATGGTCTTGGCGCGCCGCGCCGCCTGTTCCAGAAGACGTAGATTAACTCGATCCCTCAGAGTATGGCAGGTCTGCTGATCCCAAAGCATCACGTCATGAATCGTCATTACAACCGGGCGAGAGGTCCAGACTGTGGCCGCATGATAAGGTATATGTATAAGACTATAGTTCTTTCCGATTATTCTGGCCGGAAACGCAAACACTTCCCAAAGAAGTCTGCTCTTCAGGTTGTTGACTTGCGGACTAATGATGGTAGAGCTGACCGCCTTAAGTGATGAATTACAATTGCTCTTATCGGTAAACGAATCTATTTGGAACGAGCTGTTCAACAGATAGGGCAATAAGTTCTCAAGATAGGTTCGTGTACCACATGGTTGCCATGTTAGTGGACGAGCATTAAGTGCTACTTTTAGCATTATGCGGACCCCAGTTAATAATGTTGTAACTCCTTGGAGGTCAGAGAAGTGCAGCGGTCGTGCCAAGAAACACCACATCGATGGCGGCGATTGAAACGGGATCGGTCAATTCCATGAATTACTTTCTATACTCTTCAAAAACATCTATGTACCTATCCAGCATGCGTTGCGTAGTGAATTGCTCCGCAACTTTTCCGGCGTTGCGCGCCAACCGAGCACGCAACGACGCGTCCTCGAGAAGAGCGCAGGTCGCGTCAGCGAGATGCAGACTCGATGCAAATGGCACGATCATGGCATTCTCTCGATCGCGAAGCCAATCTCCTCCAAGTCCAGTAAGCGTGGTCACACACGCCATTTTCATCGCCATTGCTTCAAGCAAGGCGAAGCCAAAACCCTCGGAAAGTGAGGGAAAGAGAAAAATAGAGTTCTGACCAAGCTCTGTTATGTGCTCCTCGATCGTAATGTGGGGCAGAACCGTGATCCTGTCGCGCAGCGACTCGTCGAATGCTCCGACCAGATCGTCCCGGTTCATGCCGCTGCCGCCGATGGTTAGACGCACCCTTGGATAACGATCCGCTATCTTGCGCAATGCTCGGGGAAGATAGAATTTGCCTTTGCGCTCTATCCATGACCCAAACCAAAGAAGAGATAATGGGTCGCGTGTCTCCATGGCTGGAGCATCAGGTTGCGCTTTTGCGATCACCGGGTGGAGTGAAAGCGGAATAATTATTACGGGCTTTCTGCTGGTAGTCTCGACAACATCGGCATCGCGGCCGTTCAGCACGATGGTGATGTCGCAAAAACGCGCGCCTTGTTCATCCCAGAAGATAGGCAATCGGCCGGTTATACTCTTGTAAATCAGTGACGTTGACATGTGACCGCGCAATGTTTCCGTAAGGATCGCCATATGATCGAAGAGACTGAGGCCAAAGATATGATGTACAAGAAGAGGATGCTGAGCTTTCCCTTGGAGGCGCCGGAAAAGAGGGTATAACATTCCATTCGAGCCCATAATGACATCAAAGTCTTCTCCGAGGAAGGCGCTCGCTGTCTTGCTGGCAACTTGCGGAAGCAGCAATCGTTTTGCGGGGAATTCAAATCCTCGCGGCATTTGAAAGTCATCCAAGTGCAGACAGCGAACGGTGTGACCCCGTTCACGCAGCCCATCGGTAAGCAGGTGGTAAACCCGGGAGGCTCCGCCGTCAGGATTGTTGGCGGCGTGGGAAACTAGCAGAATGCGCATGGAGCGGAGCTTCCTTTTCGATGAAAAAACTTGCGGGAAAAAAGTCTGAAAAACATCCCGGTTTTCTTTGCAGCGATTTCAGGCTCAAGGCTTCTCGGATGACAAACATTTATGCTCATCGGTTTCTTTCGCAGCGCAAGGCGCATGAGCATATTGAGGAAACGAGAGTCTCGTGGGCCATTCTACTGATCGCTGGCTCGCATGGTGCGCTGTCCAACCACTCTCGCCGGAGTTCCCGCTGAAATGGTTCCAGGCGGCACATCGTGAAACACCGAACTCCGTGCCCCAATAACAGCTCCATATCCGATTGTTACTCCGGGCGCCACGAACACATCCGTTGCTACCCACGCCTCCGATTCGATGACAATCCTTTTTGCAATCAGGTCGAAGGTAGGGCTCGTGTAGTCATGGGAACCTGTGCAGACATAGGACCGCTGGGATATCACCGCGCAGTCACCGATCTCGATCTCCCCATAGGTATACAGTTGCACCTCGTCGCCGATGTGACAATGGTCCCCGATAGTCAGTTTCCAAGGGTAGGGTACCTTGACCGACGGCCGAATGAATGTGCCTTTGCCAATCCTGGCGCCGAACAGTCTCAGTAGCCAAGCCCGCCAACGGAACATCATCTGCGGCGACATGGCGAACAGAGTAGACTGTACCAGCCACCACAGTTGCACGAAGGTCTTCGACCGTCCGCGGAAACCGGGAGGCACCTGGAACTTATCCAATTGCTGATATCTGCGCAGATTCATGCCGATTCCTCTGCTTCCTCTTTCAGGCCGATCGGCCTGTAGCCGATCGGATTCGAAAGCAGGGGCACAAAAGTGTATGAGGATGCATATCTGCCTGGACCATGTGCAAGAGGTGTTCCGGGCACAATTCAAACTTATGGTTTACCGGTAAGTCATGGCTGCGATTCCACGCCGCTGGTGATCAAACCCGTATCCAGTTTATCCAGTTCAGTACGCGGGGCGGAAATGCCTGGCAACCCCAGTGTGGGCGCGCGCTGCGTCACCCGGGGGGCTACACCCGAATACGGCCGATTCTTATTCTTGCCGGCGCCCCGGGCTAGCATGACACTCCGCCCCCGCGATCCGACAGCAGCATGCCTCATGCCGGAGGATCCGGAAACAGAACCGCGGCCGGTTGCCATGATTCCAGAGCGCTGACCCAAAGAAGGACGGGAGAGATGCGCCGTGCGCGGCACAGCGTTCCCTCGGACGTTGGGTGGCGCCGGACTAAAAGAGCCGGCAGCAACATTGCCACCGGGCGAAATAGCATTGGCGGCAGAAGCGTGCTCTTGCGTCGTGGCGCGAGCGGCGCCGGGGGCTGCACCAAGAGTTGACCCATCTCGCCAGACTCCGCCCGGCTGAGCAGAATATCCGAAGCTTCCTTTTCCCGCGCCCCATGTGGAACTCCCGCCCGATCCCGTGCCCCGAACAGAAGCGCGCGCGCTGGCCGTCGAACCCGAGCGCGATGCGCTTGCGCCGAAGTGGAACGAAGTCGCAGGCTGCTGGCCTTGCGCACCATACAGGCTGATGAAACACACGACGATACCCAGGACAATCGAAACACATGTCGCCTTCTTTTCGAAAGTCATCGAATGCTTCCTTCCTGCGCCAAAGAGTTCGTCACGGATGAGGCGGCCGATAACAGGTTTCTTTCCAAATGGCCCAAGACTCGAGCGGATGACCACCTTCGGCTAGCATACTCCCGTGCACTCTGGCGATACTCCCCCAAATCCGCGCCTCGAAACTCCTGGATTGCCGCCAGCAGGGCCGCCCCGTCTTCGGGCGCAACTACCCTGCCGGCTCCCGATTCGCGAATGGTCTGCGCGATTTCGCAGTCGAAATTTACCGAGGCTATAACTGGACGCCCCGCTGCCAGATAGGTCACAATCTTCGATGGAAAGACGATATCGGACACCGATTTCTGCTGTGTCACCAGACATATGTCGCTTGCCGCCAGCAACCCTCGAAAATCCGACGCTTCCAGCAGCGGCAGAAACCGCACATTGCGCAATTCAAGTTCAGCCACCCGGCGCCGGATCCTTCCGCAAGCGGCGCCATCCCCAACCAACAAAAACTGCATCGAGTCATCCGGGCGATTCTGCGCCGCGGCATCCACGATGACGTCCAGTCCCTGCTTGACTCCCATATTGCCGCTATGAGTCGCGAGAAACTTGTTTTCGAGGCCATACCGCCGTCGAAATGCGCTTCCCTCGTGCGGTTCGATGTCGAACAATGAGTCGTCGACACGCGGCTCGAGTAATTCGACCTTTTCCGCCGGAATCCCCTTACCCACGATCCGGTTTCGCATGCCGTCGGTCAAAGTAGTTACCAGCGCGGCATGGCGGTACGCCGCCTTCTCCACCTTGTAAAGAAGCCTCAGCGCCCAGGATGGAAGCATGCTGAGTTCTGCAGCCGAGTCGGGTTGAAGATCCTCCACGTCGAAAACATAAGGAATTCGCCATAGGCGGCTCAGTAGAATGGCGTTCATGGCGAGTCCCAGCGGCGGAGAAACGACAAGCAACACATCGGGCCGCTTCCGTGCAACCGCGCGGATCATGGAGGAAGCGATGAAACTCCCCTCATGCAGGACGCGCTTCAGAGAGGTCACGGGATTCGGGATATAGGCATAGCTGCGGAAGATTCGAACCCCATTGCGTTCTTCCGTCGCAGCCAGTTTGGCGGCATAGCCTGGCGGAACCTTCCATTCCGGGTAGTACGGAAAGGCCGTGCATACCTCAACGTCGTGGCCCGCGGCAGCCAGATATTCCGCGCGATAGGTAGTGAAAGCTCCGATCCCTGCAACCTCGGGCCAATAATTGATGCTTAAAATCATGACTTTCATATATCAACCTTGCAATGACGCACTGAACGCCGCTACACACATGCCGATCACTGCGCCGGGTACAACAAGACCATCACTTATCACGTACTCATCAATAACGGTGAACGAGGTTAGGTAGCCCCAACCGTTTCAACCGTCAGAGCCGCTCTTCGGGAACTCTTACCTGCCATGCACGCCATATGAGAGAGAAGGCAAATCTCAATTGGGATCTGATGCCGAGGGTCGCAGGCCGTCAATAGAAATGGCAGAACGTAAAGGGCGAAGGCGGCAATAAAAGTCCAATCGAGGCTGTCGAACCCAGTACGTGCATACTTCCGCAGCAGCACAAGAAGCCACGCGGGTAAGATGAGCGACATGCACACGATCAGTGCCGACGAGGGGCTCAACCCGCGATGGAGCCGCACGTCCGGGCGGAAAACTGTCCATATCTTGACGGGAATCAACTTGACTTCTTCCATTGGATGGGCTCGCATGTAGGCGAAGGCGCGCTTCACGAAATAACGCTGCAGCGTCGGGTCTCCTTCATCCGCCTCATCCACGGGAGCCATACCATCAGCGCTGAGGATGAGTTGCACGGATGGTTCGGATGTCGATTCCCTCAGCATCACTTCACTGGAAAACTCATTGTGCCCTTGAACGAAATTGTAGGGACCGTTCTGCGACAAGAAAAAGCTGCCATGCGCCAGCGTGTTAACCGCGACTAGCACCAATACGCTCAACACGCCTCCGAAGACAAGGGCCGACATTTTACGGCGCCATGTTCCTGCGGACATAAAACAGAAATACAGGGGCAGCGGAAATAACATCAGCAAATTCGACCGCTGGGCTATGCTGAGGCCGAACACAACAGCGAGGGTAAAGACGCGGGAAGGCTGGAGTCCGTGACGCAGGAGGGAAACCGTGCAGAACATCAACAGGACCATCAGCAGCACGGCGAGCTCCACGTCCCATACCTTTGTGACACCCTCGGCAAGCCGTGGATAAATAGCAGCGGCGAGTGCCGCAAACAAAGCGTTGCGTGCGGTGGCGCCCCCCTTCCGGGCGAGGGCCCAAACCGAGATCGTAATCAGCAGATAGAGCGCGGCTCCCAGCAGTTCAAGACCGCTCGGTCCGAATGCTTTAATGCTCAGTCCAGCGAGCCATGAGTACTCCATCGGAAAGACGGTCTCAGCGATATGACCAGTATTCACATATTCCTGCGCGTAGCGGAGATAGGCAGGCTGGGGAGCGGTTAATGGGACAATCAGCGCAAACGCCAATGCGAGGAAGGCGGGAGTTCCGACCAAGAGAATCCAGTAACCGGGCGCGCGGTCATTGTCAAACACGGATGCGGCAGTTATCTGTATAGGTTTCAACCAAAATCTCCATTTTGGACCCTTGGGAATCTCCCGGCATACTTCTTTTCTGTGGGACGCCGGTAGACTCGCTGGCCCGGAAGGTCACTCCGATCTCCCCTCTTCCTCGTGATAGCCCATCTCTGTACTGACTTCCCAGAGGCCAGTCTTGTCCGTCCCACGGCGATGATGTCGTCCGCCGGCATCATCGCGGATCCACACGTGGGCAAAGCAAAGAACCACGCCGCTGTGACCTCGTCCGGCGCGTCGGTGACTTGGGAGAGGCGGCATTCTCTAACATTTCCAGGCCGGATTATCCTTTCGCAGGGGCACTGGATAAGCTCTCATGCAACAACCAACCCCTTGGTCAAGACCCGGCTCGACGCAAGCGCGAGATGAATACCCATCGCCTCAGGAGGAACTGCTTCCGTTCGGAAGCGTTTGCGTCTAACGCTGTCTTGCCCGTTCATGCACGCAGGTTGTGCCTTGCTTGACGCACGCGAAGGCTCGGGGCCGGCGCCGATTCGATCGGAACGGGCGCCAGGCGCAAGGCCGCCAAGGAGAAGGCTACACCGATCACCATAAACCCTTGTGCGGTCGGCTGCTCCAGTACGCCCACTACCAGAGTACTAAACGTCAACGGAACCAGGAGCCAGGCAAGCGGTTGGTGCTCGCGCACTCGGGAGAGCGCCTTGGCTACGATCATTAACTCCAGCAGCCAGCGAAACAGCATGAATGCAAAGCCGGCGGGCACACCGAATTCGTTGATGACGCGAGGGAACTCATCTTCGCCGGCCAGGAACAGCTGAGTGCCAGTCAGCAGCGTCGAAATCGCATTGGCGCCGTAACCCATACCAAGGCCCAGCCAGTTATTCTCGGAGGTGCTGCTTTCTATCGTTTTTGTCACTGGGCCGGCAACACGCAACATAAGGGATTGTTCCGCATTTCCTTCATTCCCCGAGGCTGCGGAGAAACGCGTCAAGAGGGTGTCGGTCGCTTCGGAGAAGACCGGCAAACGGGAAACCAGAAGGGACACAAGCAACACGGCCACGATTATTCGCAGCGACTTCACGAATTGTGATACACCGAACAACGCGGCCGCTCCCACGCATGCCATGATCGCCGCCAACTCGAACACTAGCGTCCGGCTGCCTATAACGGGAATCGCCAGGATCAGAGCGGAGGATGCCGCCCACAGCAGCCATTTCTTTGCGAATCTGGGTTGAGCCATGCCATAAAAAATGAATGCCGCTGCCAGGGGCATATACAACATCGGACCCGTGACATAGCTGAAGGTCGCGGAAGCCCTGACGTGCCCAGTTACATAGCCAAGCTGTCCACCGCCCGTGTAGGCGCCCGCATTCAGCCACGAACCGGGTTCTGCGCTGTACTGAGCGACCTCCAAAGCCGTCAGCGGTAAGAGAAGCCAAAGCGTGCAGAGCCCGAACTTGCGCAGATCTTCCTCGTCGAGATTCTCTCCCATGATGAAAGCCACAGGAAATGGGAGCAGGTAGGAGCGCAACCCATACAGCGCAACGAACCATGGATTTTCGCCTGCAACCATCTGGATAAAACACAAGGTCAAAATCCCAGCGGCAAGAATTCCAACGACAGCGGACCACTGTCTCGGCCACTTGTGAGTGCGATAGGCCTCCCAAATGATGAAAAAGGCTACCGGATCGCGAACAACCAGCAGGGGCGCGGAAAGTTGCGGCAGCACCCATTTGCGCAGCGCACCTTCAAAGATCAGCAACAGGAAATACAGCCAGAAGAGCTTCTTCAGCAATGGCATCCGGGGAGTCACGTTCGTTCTGCTTCGCCATTGTGTCACTGCCATGATGCGGCCCTCACAGCTTCCGCCCAGGTTTCACGATAGACTTCCCAGGACTGCCTTGCCGCAGTCAACTGGGCGTTGTGCGACAAGTGAGCCAGCAACTCGCGATCCGAGTTGAGCGCGTTCAGCCGGTCGGCTATGGCCTCGGCAGAGCACACCGGAATCACAAAGCCCTCCCGTCCATCACAGATCAGGTCGCTGGCGCCCACGTTTGGGGTGACAATGACCGCAAGACCGCAGGCCAGCGCCTCTGTGACGACAAGCCCGAAGCCTTCGCCGAGGGAGGGAAGCACAAGCACGTCCGACTCGATCATGATTTCCAATACACGTTGGTGAGGAACGGTCTCGAACCAGCGCCAGCGGCTGCAAGCCTCGTCCACTTTAGGATTGGGTCTTAAGCGCCTTCCAACGAGAGTGAGTTCCACCCGCGAACCGAGCAGATCGATAGCATGAAGCAGATACCCGATTCCCTTGCTTTGGGCCAATTGGCCGACGAACAGAACCTTTAACGGCCGGCTTGAGTCGCATGCAATCCGCTTCCGGCGCCGCACGGGCGGCGCTCCGTAGCCGATCACCCGGATTTTTTCATCCGGGATGACCCCAGCCAGGGTAAGCCGAACGTGTTGGCTTGGCACGAAAACATAATCCGCAAGAAGAAGTTCTTCGTCCTTCCACTTCATGTGCCCGGACGAATCCTCCAAGTTTGGAAGAAGGCCGGCGAATTCCGGACTGCGCTCCGCTTCTTCCGATAGCAGTTTGCGCACCCAGTACCAATGGCTGCTAGGCTGTTCGAACAACGTGGCTATCCCTTGCCGTTTTGCCTGGCGGAAGGTCTGAAGCGCGCCGCCTTCATACGCGTACACGGCGTCGACGCTTATCTCTCCGAGCCGCCGCGCTACCCTGCCATCGAAGTGGCGGTACATGCCGATGACCGAGAACGGACGCTCTGCGGAGCAAAGAAGGCGCCCAAGCGGCGTGGACCTGACGACCAATCGAACAGTTTCTCTTGAGGGAACACACCTCACGCGCTCTCTGGGCGCCTCGGCGAAGGCGCGCCTGCCCAACTGGCTTTGCATCCTCGAGGGCAGCAGCCGATTCCATTTGGAATCCGGATTCCACGCAATGGTTGTCCAGAACTCAGCGAGCATATCGTGCTCGACGAGGCTGCGCAGAGCGTTGCGCACGTTTTGATTACCCGTCGGATGGGAGATCAAGACCGCAGGTTTGCCTGTGCGAGAGCTCATCGTCGCCAGTTTCTTTTCCTCAGCCGGACGCAGGTCCGACCTATACTTCAGCCGCCCAGGCAGCCGTACACATATCTGATCGAGCTTGGTTGACTGCTGAACCAGCCATCGCGAGTAAGCCGCTCGTATTCTCTAACCCGGAATGTTCTTGCCGGCCATCCAGGTCTTCCAGGCAGCACAGACGCCACGGGCCGAAGCGGCAACCTTGCGCCAGGCTTCGTTGCCTATCATTGGCCAGTGGAGCAAACCTTTCAAGAGTCCGCAATAGCCGTTGCCGATGCCGACAGCCAGTGCATACGACAGCAGAATCATCCGTCCTGCCGGCCGCAGGTACTCGAGCAGCGTCAGAGTCAGGTTGTGAATCTGATTCTCGTAGGCTACGGGGTTGAAACAATCGCGTTGATCCTCGTCCTGGCGCTCTGCCGGAAAGTGATCGACAACAATGGACGGATCGTAGGCCAGGCGTTTGCCCTGTGCCCGCAAGTCAAGGCAGAGCTTCATATCGCAGTGCCATTGCGCGCCCGTGCCGCGAAGACGCTGGTCCATGCGCAGCCTGCCCACCGCCTCCATGCGGAACGACATATTCACGCCTTTTAGAATGTCAACAGCGCGCCTGGGCCCCACGCCTAGATGGTGGTATCCGATGGCGCGGCCATACCAATGTACAATCCCCACAACCGGTTCCTCACCCTCAATCCACCCATTATGCTGAAAGACGTGATCCCTGCCGCCCAGGCCCGCCAGATCTGGATGGTCCTCGAAGGTTTGAACTATCCTTCTTACCCAGTCCGGGTGCGGTGCCGCATCATCATCGGTGAAGGAGATTACGTCTCCAGTGGCCTGGTCCAGCGCGCGGTTGTTGGCCTCCACCATGCCCGGCTTCTCTACCAGTTGCAGGTCAAGGGGCAATACACTCAAAAACTCGCGCACAACAGCATGTGTCTCGGCGTCGTTCTTGCGTGCAACCACGATCACCCCATCGACCGGGCGTTCCTGCCTGGTCAATGCATCCAGAGCGCGTCGAAGGTCTGCCGGGCGATGGTATGAGGGTATGGCAACGGTAAGTTTCATGAGGGCTGGTTCACCAAGCACACGGCCAACCGGTTCGGCTTCAAAAGATCCAGGGAACTGAACGCCTCAAGCAACATTGCAGAGCCAATCGGCCGCCGACTCAGTCCCGGAACCCGCGCATCGAAGACAGATAAGACGATCCGGCAATCCCGAGTTCAGGTTGGATATCGTTGACTCAAGAGGTCTCAACGGCGGACGGCCGGAGCGCGAGCGAAAGACTGGGCGCGCCGCGCTGACCATGCGGCGCTCACTGGTACGCGGTCTTGTAGATCGTGATTTGGGTGCCGATGCTAAGGCTGGTACGCGGTCCTATAGATCGTGACTTGGGTGCCGATGCTAAGGGCGGAAGATATGGCCTGCTCGGTTGCGAGCCTGCCCGTGCTGGTGGGAACGTAGAGGATATCTCCGTCCTTCAGGGCCACGTCCGGAGCCTTGCCCTTTAAGATTCGATCTACGGCGACGACAATGTCTTCCTTCCGGCCGCTCTCAAGGGTACGCACGAGGTGCACGCGGTTCAAAGCGGCGGCGCGTCCGCCGCCCCCGGCCAGCGCCATCGCCGTCTCCACCGATAGGGTTCGGCGACCATCGAGAACATAACCGCCGGAACGCATGACACTGCCCAGTACATAAACGATGCCGGCTCTGGGAATCATAATCGTATCACCTGGAAATATCTGGATTCGCGGTATCACCGGGGTAAGAGCCTCGGGGTTATATTCGATCGTGATCGGATGGTCAGGATCGCCGCGGCGGGTGATGATCGCCTTTGCGGCGGCAAGCTGCGTCACGCCGCCGGCAGCGGTGATCACGTCATTGAACATGCGAACGCCCAGAGCAGGGTATAGACCGGCGTTTTTCACCTCCCCGGAGACTGTGATTCCCTGGGACGCGTACTCCGCGATAAAAACGGTGGCGCCCGCGCTATAGGGCTTCAGAATATCGGCATCCACAAAGCGCTTCTCGACAGTTCTTCCTGCCTCTTCCGCTGTCTCGCCCTCCACATGTACCGGGCCAAGCAGCGGAACGGCGATGTCGCCCTTCTCATCGACCCGAAAGCGGCCCGAGAGATCCGGGCTGTCATACACGTTGATTTCAATCAGATCGCCGGAACCGATCCTGAGCGGCGGCGCAGAATCCGGATTGCGAGGGCCGGATTGCAGGGCAAGGCCGGCACTCGCCTGCACCAAAGAGAATACCGAAATGGCCGCCGCGAACACGACTCTCTTCGTCATACTACTCACCCTTCTCCTCATTCTCATGTCCGTAAGCGATATCCGAGCCGCTACGGGGATTCTGATATCCACGCCCGTAGTGGTAGCCGTACATGCCATAGCGATAGGTGTAAAAGTTCTCAAGCCGCATGTCCACATCGTTCACCACCACACCGGCGACGGGCGCATTGATTCGCCACAGAAGATCGCGGGCGCGGATCAATGCGCGCTTGCGAGTCATGCCCGCGCGGGCAACCAGAATGACCGTATCGACAAGCGCCGCCATCGCCTGCGTGTCGCTCACCGCAAGCACCGGGGCGGTGTCGATCAGCACCCGGTCGAACTCCAGCGCCCACTGCCGCAACTGCTCCTCCATCCGATTGGAAGAGAGCATCTCGGATGGGTTGGGAGGCCGCGGGCCGGTCGGCAGTACGGCCAGCGTCGGCAGCTCCGGCAGCGGAGTGGCGAGGCTCCTTTGCGTTGTCGGCTGCGTGAGCACCGTGGACAATCCGAAACTCCTGTCGTCCAGGTTGAAGACCCGGTCAAGGCTGCCGCGCCGAAGGTCGGCGTCCACCAGCAGCACGCGCTCGCCCCGTTGAGCGAATACAATGGCAGCGTTGACCGCAGTCGTCGTCTTCCCCTCGCCCGGAAAGGCGCTGGTTACGACGATGAGGCGCGGCGGTATGTCGATGGAAGACAGCAACAGAGAACTGCGCAGCCCTCGAAAGGCCTCGGCGGCATGCGATTTGGGATTGTTCAGCGCGACTAACTGCTGCATCTTGGAACCAGCGGGCTCAGGTTCTTCGCTCCCTTTGCGTTTGCGCCTTTCCGGTCCGACCGATATGTGCGGAATGGTCGCCAGCGATGCCAGCATCGACACGTTTTCGACCTCTTCAGACGTCTGCAGCGTATCGTCGACCGATTCGACCATGAAGGCAAGCACGATGCCGCACAGCAGCCCGCCAAACAGCCCTAGCAGCAGGTTCAGCGTTTTCCGGGGCGCGATGGGGACTACAGGAACACTGGCGCGATCCACAACAATGATGTTCGTCGCCGACAGGCCTGCCGTAACGCTGGCTTCCTTCAGCCTCATCTGCAAAGCGTCGTAGAGATCGCGGTTCAGTTCCGCTTCGTGGCGGAGAATTGCATATTGAGCCTCGTCCTCGTTCAGGCGGTAGGCGTCTTCCTTCTGCGCCTCCAGGCGCTTCTGCAGCAGCTCTTCCAGGCGATGCGAGCCTGTGTATTCCTCGCTCACCTGGCGCCTGGCCAGAGCGACTTCCCAATTGATGCTGGCCTGAACCTTGTCAATCTGCGCCGTCAGCTCCTGCATTCGCGGATGGTGTTCGCCATACCTTGAAGCGAGTTGCGCGCGCTCGGTTTGCAGACTGGCGAGCTGGCTGCGGAGAGCTCCCAGCACGGGATCGTCGCCCATCAGCGCCACCATATCCGGATCCTGCGATTGAAACTCGCGCATCCGCGCTTCCTTCATGATCCGGTCCACCTCGGCGCTCTCCAGATCCGAGCTGGTCTGCGCCAGGCCTTGCATGGTAAGATTCGAGTTCTCGTCCGTGCCTACGATGTTGTGCTGCCTCTGATAGTCCGCAAGTTGGCGTTGCGCATCCCCCGCAGCCTGCTTCAAACCCTCGAGCTGTTTCTGCAGCCAGATCGACACATGCATGGTGCGATCGAATCTCGACCGGAGATCCTCATCGACATACGTATCCACCAGCTTGTTCACAACCTCGGTCGCCAGCTTCGGATCGTCGCTTCGGTAGCGAATGTCGACCATCTGCGTCGTCGGTACGATCTGGACACGCAACCCGCCTTTGATCAGCTTGATCAGGGCCAGACGCTCTCTCGGCGTTATCTCGACCGAAGACGGTTGCCCGCCGCCATTGCCCTCTTTGCGCTCGGTAGCTCGCACTCTGCCGATCAGATCGAGGCTCTCCGCCGTCTGAAGCATCACCGAGTTGCTCTGCAGAACAAGGACCTCCGTCTCCAAGGAGGAGGCGGATTCCCCGCCGCGCTCTTCATCGATGAAACCCTGCAACCCGACGTTGGGCGTCGCGTTCGGTTTGATCTCAATGCGCGAGACACTCTCATAAACCGGCTTGGTCTGGAACGAGTAGATAGCGGCTGCGGCCAGGGAAACGGCTGTCACCGTCAGGATGATGAAACTCCGTTTCATCAGAACCCGCCACACATCCATCAAGGAGAGCCGTTCTTCGGAAGGAACAATCGTCGCCCTGGCGCGAGCTATCTGGCCGGGTTGCGACTCGGGCTGGGGTTCAAGGGTCATTTACACTCCTGTACTTGCTTCGAACCAGTTCATTGCGCCATCACTGCGCCAACCCCTGGGATATGCTTCGGACTGAACGGAATTCATTCTTCGCAATCCGCGGAGTGGAAACGGAGCTGTGGAATCTCAAGGATGCAACCGGGCAGATGCCATCGCGAAGGTACGCCGCATGCCACATTAGAGCATTTCACCTAATGGTGTATAGTATAGGTGGCGATGCTCCGCGCACATGCTATGGCGCGACCTTATTCGGATGATTTGCGGCGCAAGCTGCTTGAGGCCTTCGACCAAGGCAAGGGAAGC